>Ga0154672_110_pt1 | contig 173697 bp, 168 predicted proteins | sample Rifle2008BG13ft_FD_116101 | JGI IMG/M metagenome (GOLD analysis project Ga0154672, IMG submission 116101) | Chloroflexi bacterium RBG_13_51_36
ACGCCGGTATATCTCCTGCTCTGCCCTGGTCTTGGCTGAGCAAAATATGATGGGTATGCCATTTTCCTTCAGTCGGTTTATCGCAGTCAGCGATTTTTCGTAGGAATAGGTTCTGGAGTCCAGTAGGGTGCCATCTAAATCAGTGAATACCAGGTAGTGCAACATTGAACCGACATTTCTCCGGGCAGGGATATTTTATAACATATCGCGCCCAATTTATGAGTTTTCTACAGCGGTGGTGAAGTTGTGAAAAATCCTGGAAATCGGGGGAAAATCTGTTGACAATCTTCTGGGTAATGGTATAATAGGCCCTGACGGCATAGTATCGGTAAGAAATATTACCTTAAGACCGATATAAGGTTGGCGGTCAAGTGTGCGCGTCAGAGGGATTTCACAGTTCCTACAATAGTCATATGAGCACATACAGCCACGTCGATAGGCCCCGTTTGTTCAAGGCGACTACAGAATCCGGAGGTGAAGTATGAAGGCAATACTCAGTTCAAGAGTGCACGACCATATGAAAAGGCTTGGCATCTTTCTCATTACGCTAGCATTGATTAGCGGGATAGCAAGCTGTGATGGTGGTGCCAGCTGCGGCGGTGGCGGCGGCGTTGAATGGGATCTCACCACCTCCAGTAGTGGAGGCGGTGGGGTGATCGTCTCCGGTGAGGGGACCTACGCCGATGGAACAATAGTCACGCTGGAGGCAGTGGCGGACGAGTGTTACGAGTTCGTTGAGTGGACCGGCGCCGACGTCGCCGACCCTTACTCTCCCATAACCACCATCACTATGGATCAAGCGAAGAGTATAGTCGCCAATTTTGCTCTGCTGAGCTACGACCTTACAGTGGATAGCACAGATGGTGGCCAGGTGGCCTCTCCTGGCGAGGATACTTTTACCTATGACTGCGGCACAGTAGTTGCCCTGACGGCTGCGGCTGAAGAGGGCTACTACTTTGTCAACTGGTCTGGCGATGTGGACACCATTGCCAATATCCACGCGCCTACAACGACAATCACCATGAAGGGAGACTACTCCATCACTGCTAACTTCGAGTTGATACCTCCGGAACAATTCGTCCTCACTACCTCCAGCACGGCTGGGGGGGCGGTAATCACGCCTGGAGAAGGGACTTTCCTCTATGACGAGGGAACAATCGTCGACCTGGTGGCCGAGGCTGAGGAGTGTTACCAGTTCGTCAACTGGACCGGCGACGCTGTCGCCGACCCCAACTCTGCCATAACCGCCATCGCCATGGATGGAGCTAAGAATGTGACCGCCAATTTTGCCCTGCTAAGCTACAACCTTACAGCAGACAGCACAGATGGTGGCGAGGTAACCTCTCCTGGCGAGGGGACTTTCACTTATGACTGCGGCACGGTGGTTGACCTGGTGGCAGATGCTGAGCTGGGCTACCATTTTGTCGAATGGACCGGAGACATAGGTACGATTGCTGATGTTGATGGAGCCGAGACTACCATCGCCATGAGCGGCAACTATTCTATTACCGCAAACTTTGCCCTGTTCACCGGAGGGAACGGAACAGCCGAGGATCCCTACCAGATTGCAGATTGGTGGCAACTTGATAATGTCCGCCATTTCCTAAGCAGCCACTTCATCGTCGTGAATGACCTCGATTCCAGCTCTATTGGCTATACGGAGCTGGCGAGTACAACAGCCCACGAGGGAAAGGGCTGGCAGCCGATCGCTGTGAGTAATAACACATTCGTCGGGAGCTTCGACGGTCAGGGATATGAGATATGCGCCCTGTTTATTAACCGCCCTGATGAATCTGAGGTGGGGCTTTTCGGTGCAGTTGGCGAAGGAGGAGTCATCGGGAATGTCGGCGTGGTAAACGGCAATGTCACTGGTTACGATAATGCCGGGGGTCTGGTGGGAAAGAATGAGGGCACTGTAGGCAACTCCTATGCCAACTGCCGTGTGATCGGTAATTATAATGTTGGCGGTCTGGTGGGAAAGAATGACAACTTTGAGGGCACTGTCACCGACTCCTATGCCACCGGCAATGTGACTGGTGCTAATAACGTTGGCGGGCTGGTGGGATGGAATAGAGAGGGCACTATGAGCAACTCCTATGCCACGGGTCGTGTGACCGGTAATGATAATGTCGGCGGCTTGGTGGGAAAGAATAGCGATACGGCCAGCAACTCTTATGCCACCGGCCGTGTGACTGGTAACGATAATGTCGGCGGCCTGGTGGGAAGGAATGACGCCACTGGCACTGCCAGCGACTCCTATTCCACCGGCAGCGTGACTGGCAATACGCATGTTGGCGGTCTGGTGGGAAGGAATTATGGCACTGTGAGCAACTCCTTCTGGGACACCCAGACCAGCGGACAAGGTGGTTCGGCTGGGGGGACCGGCAAGACCACCGTGGACATGCAGGACATCAGCACATTCTCAGGGGCGGGTTGGGGCATAGTCGCCGTTGGTGACGCCGACGACCGCAACACAGACTACATCTGGAATATAGTTGATGACGCCACCTATCCCTTCCTGAGCTGGCAACCGGTTTAATATAACCAGAGATCGGACGTAGAGGCGGGGCTTGTCCCCGCCTCTACACATTAGCTCTGGGTGGCGAAGGATTCTCCGTGGATTGTATACTGCATGTTAACCCGTTTGTACGGCATTGAATTATGAAGGCGATACTTAGTTCAGGGACGCGCCATAACCTGGCAGAATTGGGCATCTTTCTGATTGTGATAACCTTCATTGTCGGGTCGGCTGGCTGCGGACCGATTTCTATCGAAATACGGGATTGGCATGATTTAGATGCCGTCAGGGACAACATGCGCGGCAGTTACATCCTGATGAACGACCTCGATTCCACCACGGCCGGTTATGAGGAACTGGCGAGCGCGGCGGCCAATGAAGGAAAGGGCTGGCAGCCGGTCGGAGGTATTGCTGTAAATGACGGATTCGTCGGGAGCTTCGATGGTCAGGGGTACGAGATACATGACCTGTTTATCAACCGTCCCGACGAATCTTACGTGGGGCTTTTCGGTCTTGTCGAAGCAGGAGGGACCATCGAGAACGTCGGCATAGTAAACGGCAATGTGATTGGTTATGACAGTGTTGGCGGTCTCGTGGGAAAGAATGAAGGCACTGTGAGGAGTTCCTATGCCTGCGGCAATGTGACTGGCGACCTGGGTGTTGGTAGCCTGGTTGGAGTGAATGGCGGCACTGTGGCCAACTCTTATTCCAGCGGCAGAGTGATTGGCAGAGATGATATCGGCGGTCTGGTGGGAGAGAACGAGGGCACTGTGAGTAACTCCTATTCTGTTGGCACCGTGAGTGGTAACGACTTTATTGGTAACCTGGTTGGAGTTAATGGTGGCACTGTCAGCAACTCTTACACAAGTGGCTCCGTGAATGGCAGCGACTTTGTTGGCGGTCTGGTGGGAAGAAACGAGGGCACTGTGAGTAAATGCTATTCCATGGGCAGTGTGGCGGGAAATGAGTATGCTGGCGGTCTAGTGGGACAGAATTTGTATGGCGTCGTGAGCAACTCCGTGTGGGATACCCAAACCAGCGGACAAGCTACTTCGGATGGCGGAATTGGCAAGACCACGGCGGAAATGATGGACATCGACACCTTCACGGGCGCAACATGGGATATAGTCGCCATTAGCAATTCCGGAGACCGCAACACAGGCTACGTTTGGAATATCGTTGACGATGTGGCATATCCATTCCTGAGCTGGCAGCCCGTTTGATTCGACAAACACTCAAATGTAGGGGCAGGGCTTGTCCCCGCCCCCACTCATTGGCCTGAGCGGCGAAGGATTCTTCGCGGAGTTGGCAGGTCTAAAACGAAGCTAGTTGCCCAGCTTGCTGGGCTTCCTCCTTTTGTCATTGCGAGGAGCGGAGCGACGAGGCAATCTCGGGGAGCTAATGAGATTGCCACGCCCCGGCAAGTCGGGTCTCGCAATGACGAAAAGCGACGTGCCTGATGAATCACGCAACTACAAAAATCAGGGGCTAGACGTTAAATAAGAAGGTAACCACATGTCCATCCTGGATGATGTAACTTTTGCCCTCTGTCCTGAGCAGTCCTCTTTTCCGTGCCTCAGCTAGATTGCCGCAGTTTGCCAGGTCACTATAACTGATAACCTCAGCCCGGATGAATCCCCTTTCCATATCGGAGTGGATTTTGCCTGCCGCTTTCGGTGCTGAAGTTCCCCCGGGGATAGTCCAGACCTTCAGCTCAGAGGAGACTGTGGTGAAGAAAGAAATCAGCCCGAGGAGGCTATAGGAAAGGTCTATGACCCGGTCGAGCGCCGGTTTGCTCAGTCCCATGGCTTCGCGGAATTCCCTGGCTTCAAGGTCGCCGAGCTGCGCCAGCTCCATCTCCAGCTTGCCGCAAAGAGCGACCACGGCAAACTGGGGGTGAATGGCACTTATCTGACCCTCCAATTGTGAAGCCTGTGATATTTGTCCTTCTCCTATATTAAGGACTACCAGCATGGGTTTGGCGGTGAGAAATTGATAGTTGGCTAACATTTTGAGTTCTTCTTTGGTCAGGCCTTGTATTCTGATTGGTTTATCTTTCTCTAACTCTGCCTTGATCTTCTGCAGCAAAGCCTGCTCCTTTAGATAAGATTCCCGCTCTGTTGCTTTGGCAGCCTTTAAGCTTGTCTCCAGTTTGTCGAGCCTTCTCTCCATAATAGCCAAATCGGAAATGGCGAGTTCTAAATCCAAGGCAGCTATATCTCGTTTTGGGTCTGTGCTTCCTTGAGGATGGGGGACCTTATCGTCTTCGAAGACCCGGACGACCTGGAGCAGGGCGTCAGCGGTAGTCAGGTAGTTCAAGAGCTCTCCCCCTGCTCCTTCTTTGCCGAAGCCCTTGATGGGCCCGGCGATATCTATGTAGCTCACCTCTGCAGGGACAGTCTTTTTGGGCTGGAAGATGCCTTCCAGCACGGCGAGCCGGGGATCGGACACCTTGGCCACGCCGATATTGGGAGCCAGGGTCGGGGAATAGGCGGCAACTTCGGCGTTGCCTCTGGTAAGGGCATTGAAGATGGTCGTTTTGCCGCTCTCAGGTATCCCGATAATGGCGACCTTCACGATTATATCCTATCACATTTTGGCTTTGAGCTTCTGCCGGGAGAAGCTGGCGCTGTGATAGAATACGAGGGACATGTTCTACATCCTTTACGGTCAGGACGATTTCTCACTCAATGGAGCTCTGGAGGAAATTAAGGCTGGCCTGGGCGATCGGGAAACGGTAGCGACTAACACCACCAGACTGGAGGGGCAACGTCTCACCTTAAGTGAGCTTAGGAATAAATGTGGTGCTGCTCCTTTCCTATCCTCGCAGCGCCTGGTCATAATTGATGGCTTGTTAGGGCGCTTCGGGGAGAAGCAAGGCAAGCCCCGGCCGAGCAAAGGCAAGACCCGGGATGGACTGGGGGAATGGGAAGGCCTAACCGATTACGTCGAGCAAATGCCCGAGACGACTGTGCTGGTGCTGGTTGATGGCGATGTGAAGAGCAATAATCTTCTGCTAAAGAAGCTTTCATCATTGGCAAAAGTAAGGGGTTTTCCCTTGTTGAAAGGCAAGAGCCTGGAGACCTGGATTCGAAAACGCGTGAAGGAAGAGGGCGGGGATATCGCACCCCAGGCTGTGAATCTGCTTTCTGAACTGATAGGCGGAGACTTATGGGCGATGGATGGTGAAATTCAGAAGCTGCTTCTTTATAGCCAGGAGCGTCCCATAAGCGAACATGATGTCAGGCAATTGGTAAGTTGTATCCAGGAGGCCAACATCTTTGCCCTGGTGGATGCCGTGGCTGAAGGGCGGACCGAGTTAGCCCAGCGGGTACTTCATAGGTTATATGATGAGGGTGTGGCACCAACCTATGTTCTCACTATGATTACCAGGCAATTCCGCTTGATAGCCTTAGCTAGAGATTTGAAGAAGGGACTGTCCCGCCTGCAGATTCAGGACAGGCTGGGACTCAAGCATAGTTATGCTGTCGATAAGGCGCTCAGCCAGGCCAAATTGTATGATTTTGAAGGCATAAAGCGGGCTTACGATAAGCTCCTGGAAACCGACTTAGCCATCAAAACCGGCAAATACAGCGATAAACTAGCTCTGGAAGTCCTGGTAACCGAACTTGCCTGTCTGAATCCGTGAGTGAAAGTCCTGGGGCGTCTTCGCGTCATCCTGAGCCCTCTCCCCGTCACCTCAAGCCTCCCCATGTGATGCTGCCCAAATTGCTTTGGGGCGTCACTACCTGGCTTGTGAGAGAAGTCATCCTCTACGAAATCCTCGGCGCAGAGGTAGTGCGTATTCAGAACAAACAGAGCCGCTTCGAGCTTCTGGAGTCTGGGACATAATAACAGATGTCATTGCGAGCCGAAGGCGTGGCAATCCCGCTAGGGGTATTCAGTGACATTGAGGACATGATACCTGATTCGTAGTAGGCCTGATTGTCATCGTCCCCCCATTGAATTCTGGCAAAAATTCGGCTAATAGTTCTTAGTGACTACGAAGTAATTCGCAGTAGTGACAACAGTGATGGCAAGGTATATCATTTAGGTGAAAAAAAAGTTTTGACCAACAAGCTTTTGGCGACAAAGTGGACTAAGGCTAGTATGAGTGAGGTGGAAGACATTGGCAAATTACTGCCTTAGTAGAAAAATGGGAAAAGATAATTGTGAACGACGCGTGCTAAGCCGTCTTTATGATGGTGCTAGTAGCTTGAGCGAGGGTGTCTCATATGGCTAGGATCTTGCTAACCGAACAACAAGCAGGTCGCATTATTAGCGCCCAGAAGAACATTAATACAAATGTGGACTGGGACTACCGTGCAAATGAAGGCTATGCAAAGTGTCAACTAATAGTAAGTAACACTCTAGGCGTGAATCTGAAGGTGTATGGTAATGTGAATATGGAGGAGCCAACCACTTTTTCCTTCTCGCTTGTCTTGAGCAATGCCTATCGAATAAGGGGACTTGACGTCAGTGGTAGCCATAGGAACAAGCATACCGATGATAACGAATGGAGAGGAGAAACGCATAAACACAAGTGGTCTGATCGTTGCCGCGACGCATTCGCATATACACCTAAGGAAACAGTTCCTTCAGACGATATTGCCCAAGCGTTTGAGGTCTTTTGTAAGGAGTGTAATATTGGTTTTGCCGGTCAAGTGAGACCCTTACCCCCTAAACAGATCGGTATGAAAATATAGGGTGAGGATAATATGATGATTAGCTGTCGGGAAGCAATAGAACGATATATAAAAAGTCTGAAAGAAGGGTTCAGCTGTTTTCGTGGGGGAGAGAGACTTAGAATAATTACACCTTATCTATATCCAGATAATGACTTAATCGAGATCTTCCTCGAAGAACTACCACCGGATCAAGTTAGAGCAACTGATCTGGCGGAGACAGTTCGGCACCTCCATGCCAGGGGTTTTGATGTCTTCGAATCTCCTAAGAGGAGATTTATGGTAGAAACTATTGCAAGCAGAGTTGGGGTCAATTTTGTTAATGGCCAGCTTACCAAGACTGGTAACGTGAGTCAAGTAGGAGATCTCCTCTTTGATGTCATCATAACAGCGCGTGGCGTGAGTGACCTTATATACACTTCCAAAACCTTTGAGCCAGCTACATTTGTGGAAGAGGTGCAAGAATTTCTGAAGGTTAATCAAGTTCCCGCAGAGTCTAGAGTAAAGTTGATTGGTCTGTCAGGCAGGTCTTACGTAGTACATTTCAAGGTTACTATCGGTCCACCCCGTTTTCTCCAAGCTCTAAGTCCACTAGCAACAGCAGGGCTTAAGCCTAAGGTAGATGCAACAGTGAGGATGTGGGTTGATTGCAATCATGACTTGACCCCAACACATAAGATCACTATTTTGAACGACGTGGACTTCGAATGGAAGCCTTATGACATAAGGATATTAGAGCGTCTTTCTACTGTTCATTATTGGACGCGGAAAGAAGGCTTGTTAACATCATTAAGAACCCCTTTGTCATGAGCACTGGGGACACAAAGCTCGATCCGTTCGGTTATCTGATTACACTTGTGTCCCTGGAATTCAATGCGATTGTTGAAAATCTTTCTGCCGAAAGAGCCTCATTTGAGCCTCAGCTTCCTCAGTGATTTCCGGCGACTCCTCTGGCTTTCCCCACAATATAGGTGAATCGGGGTCATGTTCATTGAATCGACGCTGGGCGACAGCATAGTTTATAGTTGAATAACAATATGGACAGCCATGCATACAGGTATCATTTATACCGATATCCTTACTCACCATACACAGGCAAGACTCTCGCTGGTAAGGGTCTTTCTTGTATTCCAGATTTAGCGACCAGATTCTAGCAAGAAGTCTTTCATCAATGCATCTGCCCGGCGGAACCCCTATCTGACTGTAGTCTTTTTCTTCAGCGCAGGTGAATATCTCGATGTTACTTTTTCTGGCAATATCAGCGACATCTTTCAAAAGGCTGGTAATTCCATCTGAAGATAATACGTCTCTGTCAAAAGAATAACCTTCCTCCTTCTCCAATTGTGATAGACGGCGTTCTGTTTTTTGATAAAAATCAACAATGCTGACCATGACACGTTGAGTCGCACCTTTGAGCTCTTCTGCAATCCATGCGAACCTTTCCCTGTGAAAATCAAAAGGCGTTATGTTGGAAATAATAATAGGGTCATATCTCCATACCACGCGTAATGGGCCAATGAGTCGACTTAAATCCTTGAATGTCGCTATCCGGTCATTAGGCGAAGGAATATTTGGTTCAAGAGGCCGAGGATAGTCATTTAAACTAAACTGGAAGTAATAATAGAACCCCAACTTATCTAGCTCACCAAGGTGCGGTAACAGAGGAGCAGGATTTTTTGACCAGAAGACAATTGCTTCAGTGTCCAACGGTTGCAGTGATACACGTAAAACCTGTTTCATATTACGAGGGTTTGGCACCAAGCAGTATCCAGCTCGTATCCTGTTCATAAACCATTTGCTGTAAAATGCTGGAATATCTGTCCTGCGACTAGCTGAAATAATCACACTGACCCTCCGATCGTCTCAACAATAAAGTCACATTTCATAATATTCTTTGACTTCGTACCTATTCGATAGACCCACAATGCTTCCTCTTGTGTAACGAGGGGACACATCGTAGTCCATTTTGAAAGGTAGCGATTGATTTCCATAACAAATAGAACGGTCAGTCCCCGTACATTGTGAAATTGATCCCCACGACAAGCCAGGGTGTTTCTTGGCAAAAGTATCGTATATAGAAATATCCTGCTGGGTTAGGATTAGCCAGCTTAAGATAAGTTTGTCTCTAGGTTCCTCTTGAAGAGGCTGGTTATTGACTTTTATATGGGGGAAGTCATATTCATGATATCGCCAGACCCAACAGTATATACCATAATCAGAAGGACAACCAGTTGAAGAACAGGGGTAATAAACATGCAGGCCACACTCTTCCGCAGTCTCTGCCAAAGTCTTTATCAGCTTTTTTATGTAGTTACGCTGTGCCTCTGCAATGATGATGGCACCATTGTCTGCTAGTATTTCAGGCAGACGCTGTATAAGGTTTTTCGACACCTCGTGCTCGAGTTCTGTCAGGCAATTGGCAATAAATATCAGATAGTATGGACCATCTTTCTTTGCTAGTTTTATGCAGCTATCCGTATCACAGAGGTCCTGTTCATAATGATGCACTTGTTTTGAATTAAAACCTGCCTTCTCGATCAGATCCTTTTGTCTCCCCAGGGCCTCCGCACAGCAATCTAATGTAGTGATTTTAGTCGCTATCTGGGACAGAGGAGTATTACTAAATAAAGAAAGTAAGCCGAGGACAACAGCCCCCGTTCCACTGCCCAAATCCAGCACGTTAAATGAACGTGGAACATTCTGAAAATATGGGTGATGAGCAAGATCACGCAACGCTACGAATGGGATGAACATGTAGCGGGAAAGGTAATAGACAGTATATGCGTCTAGAGTCAGGGGACTTCTATACTCTATGTGTGCAGGTTGTATTGATGTTCTATATTTTCGAAAATCTTCTAGCAGACGAAGGTATTCCCCTGTTATCGCATTTTCATCATCATTTACAAGGCAGTCCTCGATGGAAGTTTTCACTCTGTCAGGCACATAGAAAAGGCCGTTTCTTTTGCAGCTTTTTTCTATGGTCGATGGGGTGATTAATGCCATTTGCCGAACCTTACTGCTGGGGTTATCTAAATTAATTGTGTCCTTAAACAGCTGTGATGTCAAGCCTTTTGCACATACAGACTCTGGCTGCGAGCCCTGTTCGATCAACAACTTGATGTCATGAATACGCTGCCCTTCAGGGCATAATAAAGCTAAGCAAGTTATAATATTCTGGGGACGTAATGCCTGATCTGCAGGGAGCCCAAATTAGTACTGTATCCCTGAAATTGAGCCGCTACGCCTCAAAAACCTGCGTTCAGGCTCAATGATTCTGGGGAGATAATACCTGATGCGTAGGAGGCTGAACCAGTATTTGCTTCCACTGGATCGCGTAGAGCAGCAATGAGACTTACCGGAATGCCCGCTCGGGCGTTGCTGCTTCAGTCAACCAAGGCATGGTTGACAGCATGACGAACGTGTTATACCATTGATTCCAAGTAGAAATCACTAAATAACTGGACTGCTACACAGAAACAGGAAGTGCAGAAATGAGCATCAAACGTGAAGTGGCGGGAAGCGGAAGTCGAACAATCAAGGGACGTACTCAAGATCACGGCAATCAGAACCAGGGAGGAGTCCAAATGCTAGCGTTGACAGATAGGGTAAGGCAGACAGTTGAAGAGGCAGCCAGGATTATGGATGAGTATAAGCAGCGGCTTAGTGAAGTTCTTGAGCAGGAAGTAGATAAGCTCAGGCAAGAAGCTGAACGGGAAGCGGCGGTGGTTGTCGCCAGAGCCAATGAGACAGCGCAGCAAATCATAGGCCAGGCAAAATCGGAAGCAGAGGAGCAGGCAGAGGCGTATCGTGCTGAAATGAAACGGAATGCCGACAAAGAGGCTGCGGCCTATGCGGTTTCAGCGGCGGAAACGACTGACCGACGGGTAGCGCAGGTGATGGAACAAGCAAAAACGAAAGCTGAAGAAGAAGCTGCTGCCATTATCGAGGAAGCGAGAAAAAGAGCTGAGCAGATCACTGCGGAGGCTGAAATAGGAGTCAAAAAGCAAGCTGCGGAAGCAAAGCAAAGAGAAGTAGAACGCATACTCAACAAAGCTAAAGAGGAATCGGCCAAGATTATCGCCACGGCGGAACAAGCGGCTGAAGATGAAAGGGACAAGATACTGGCTAACGCCCAGAAAGAAGTGAGCGCCTTGATGAAGAAGACCAACAAGGAGATTGGAGAAGCGTCCAGAGCCGTCAGCGCGCTGAAGGAAAGGGCGGAACGGGAGATTAGCCAGGCAAAGCAGGAAGCACAGCAGGAAGTTCAACAGCTCCTGAACCAGGCCAGAGAGCTCGGGCAGAGGGATGGTGAAGAGAAGGCCCGATCAATCATCGGGGCCGCCCTGCAGAAAGCGCAAGGCATCATTAACGAAGCCGTGGAGAGTGCGAGCAGGACGAGGGAAAAAGAGTCCGCCGGGGCAATAGCCGAGGCAAGGACTAAGGCGGAACAGGAAGCCACCGAAATCATTGCTGCTGCGAAGCAAACCGCAAAGCAGATTGTATTCCAGGCGTTCCAGCGTTCTTTAAGTAGCTTATTGGATAAAGGCGAGGAACCAAAGGACGGGGTGGAGGATGAGGACGATGGCAAAAGCCAGCAAGCTGGCCAAGATTGACTCATACCGCATCTCTAATCTCAGAGACAGGCTCTAGCGGTTTGTCAGCTCCACTATGGTGACGCCGTAATCTCCTTCGCCATAATCGCCGAGGCGATAAGATTTGACCAGGGGGTGCTTGTCAAGTGACTCATGTACGGCATGGCGCAATTTTCCGGTCCCTTTGCCATGGACGATGCGGATGGAGGACAAGCCAGCCATGAAGGCATCGTAGAGATACTGGTCAAGCCGCCAGAGGGCTTCTTCGACGGTAAGGCGGCGCAAGAGTAATTCCCTGTCTACTGCTTTCATTGAGAGCGTTTAGTAGCAACTCCTCCTTGTCACTGTGAGCCCTTCGCCTTGTGTCATTCTGAGGGAGCGAAGCGACTGAAGAATCTCGCTCAGGATAAACTCCGCGAAGAATCTAGACCCTCCGCCATTGCTCAGGCTGACAGAATAAACAAGCCCTTCACTCCGACTTGATGAATTCCAGACGAAGGATATCTTTGCTAGCTTCGGTAAGCTTGACTCTATCATCAATGCGCCAGCCTACCACCCAGATGATTTGTTGAGGGGAACAGACGATTGGGATGCGGCCTCGCCAGGACCGCGGTATCTTGGCGTCGACCATAAATTCGTTGAGCTTCTTGGGCGCACTCATACCCAGGGGCTGAAATCTGTCTCCGGGCTGGCCCTTGCGTACGGAGAAGTTCATGCCTGTTTTCTCGAGGTCGAAATGAGCGACCAGATTGCTCTGAGAAGTCCTCTCGCTTGCACTCAGGGCGCCTCGCGACGACGCAAAAGTCACTTGCCCTCGGACTATGCTGGCCAGCACGTTCCATCCCGGGAAGGCTGTCTTGCCGGGCACTTTAAGATGAGCTTCGTCTGGTAGCGGAGGGAAAGGACAGGGAGGGAGCTGAGACTGCCACGCTCCCGCCTGCCGAGCCTTGGCGGGCAGGTCGCTGGCGATGCCAGAAAGAGGGGCGACGATGACCGAGCGGTGTCTGGTAATCACAAGCTCATCGTATCCTCCCTGGCAGACGAGGCCGTGGGGGAGAGATACTCTTTTGCTCGGCTGTTTATTCAGCAGACTCCTTGCTGCTTCAATATGAGTGGCTTCGATGTCTCGAACATCACCGGCCAGCTTGGTCACAGCCGCTCTCAGCAATTGCCTCTGCAAGGCTATGGGCAAACCAGCAATCTGCTTCTTGTCCAGATAAATGGTGTTATTCTCCTGCCTGGCCACTTCTTCCCATAACCCGGAGGCGTGCTGTTCAATGAAGCCGATGTCTTCTTTGGCAATATCGGCCAAACGGAGCAAGGCCTGGTCAATGCTCGGATTATATTGTCTGAGCAGAGGCAACAAGTGCAGGCGAAGCCGATTCCGGGCGAAGGAAGGTGACAGGTTGGAGGAATCAACACGCGGGGCAAGCTTGTGTTCCTGACAATAACTTGCTGCCTCTTCCCTGGCGATATCTAGAAGTGGTCTGATTACCAGGAGATTGGCTCGTTGCCCCTTCGCTACGCTCAGAGCTTCGGCTGGCAATGACATTCCCTGGCTGTCATACGCCATAGGTGAACAAGAGGCTAGACCACACAATCCAGTAATGCCTGTTCCCCGTAATATGTGCATCAAAATGGTCTCGACCTGGTCATCCCTGGTATGACCTATGGCTATACGGCGAGCTCCGACCTCTCTGACTACGCGGGCAAAGAAGGCATAGCGTAGTTCCCGGGCAGCTTCCTCAATGGAGCAATTTCTTTCACTCCTGTAGGCAGCCACATCTTGCTCATCAATAGTGATGGGAACGCCCAGCGAGCCAGCCAGGTCGGACGCATATTCAGCGTCAGCTTCGGATTCAATTCCCCGAAGCTGGTGATTGAGATGAGCTACATGAAGTTTTATACCCAATTCCTTCCGCCATTTCGCCAGGACGTGAAGTAAACATACCGAGTCAGCACCACCTGAGACCCCGACAACCAGTAGTTCCTTATGTGGAATCAAGTCATACCGCTGGATAGAATCCAGAATCCTTGACTCTAGCTTGGCCTTGGCCATACGAATCACCTCTTTCCCCTGTTCCTCGCAGCTAACACTAATAGGACGTATCATTAAACGTCACCAAGCGGGCTCCATAGTCCCGGAACTCAAGCACACTCAGCCCACCCAGGTCCACTTTGAATCTGATCAAGTAGTCCAGAGGCAGACCTAAAGCCTTGAGAATGATGGCCAAGGTCACGAAGTAATGGCTGACTATTACCACCGAAGTGGTCCGATTGTGTCCGGGACTACTTCCATACCTTTCTAACAGACGCTCAATAACTTCCCAGGCTCTACCCTGCAATTCAACGAGGCTTTCCCCATTGGGCAATCTCATGGTCTCCCTGTCCTGCCACCTTTGCAGTAGAAACTGACTGAAGGTCGTAGTTAACTTTGAAATAGAGGTGCCTTCCAAATCACCAACTTTGAGTTCTCTGAGTCCCTGATCAATTTCTATAGGCAACTGATGAAGGCTGGCTATGACTTCGGCTGTAGCTGTAGCACGCTGCAGAGGGCTGGAAAGTACGGCGGTAATGGATTCATTCTCGAGGAAAGCCGCTAGCTTCCTGGCCTGCCCCAATCCGGTGTCATTCAATTGTATATCGCTTTCCCCTCCCTGAACAAGCCCGTCTTTGTTCCAGTGAGTTTCGCCATGCCTGATTAGAACAAGCTTCAAAAGGCCTCCTTAGAGTGCTTCGCTGGTAGCGAGACATATCGACATGTCTTGATAGGTTAGTTTCACTTTCTTATCATAGACGCGATGCAATAGGATTACGATGCAGCAACGCTCTTTTCCTTGGTCACCATGACTTTCTCTATCTTCATTCCCCGCATTTCAGTGATAACGAACTTCAGGTTCAGGTATTTGAAATGCTCCCCTTGCCTTGGCACCCGGCCAAGGTGGCTGAGAATAAAACCGGCCACAGTTTCATAATCACCGCTGGGCAAATTTAGCTCCAGTTCCTCGTTAGCTTCCTCAATCCTGAAGCCTCCATCCAGTTGAAAGGTGCTGTCGCTAGTTGCAATGAAATCCTTCTCTGTGCCCGTCAGCTCGTCACGGATATCGCCGACAATCTCCTCGGTTAACTGCCCCAAGGTAACCATTCCTGCAATACCCCCGAACTCATCTACCACGATCACGGCATGATATCCACCGTCTCGCATCTCGGCAAGGAGGTCTCCCAGTCGTTTGCTTTCAGGCACAAAATATGCCGGGCGTACCAAATCGTCAATGACGCTTTCCCTGCTGTCGGATTCATCAGTTAGCTCCAGCAGCACATCCTTGGCATGCAATATACCGACCACGTTATCGGTGTTATCCTTGTACACAGGGAAACGGCTGTAGCGTCTTTTGGCGTAAAGCTCCAGAAAATCCTTGAGCTTTGTCCCCTGCTCCACCCACGCGATTTCCGTTCTGGGGACCATTACCTTGCTGACGGGGCGGTCGGTAAATTCAAACACCTGGTGTAACATGTCAGCCTCATTACCTTCCACTACCCCTTCAGCTTCACCTATGTTGATAGCTGTGCGGAATTCCTCCTCGCTGATGGTTGGTCTGGGGATTTCGCCTTCCCCGACCAACTTGGTGAACCTAATACCAATGTGGTTCAAAATGTAAACCAGAGGATAGAGGATGGTAGAGATTATTTCCAAAGGTCTAACATATCTCAGAGCCAGTCTTTCTCCGTAACGGATTGCCAAGCTTTTGGGAACAAGCTCAGCGAAAACCAAGGTTACTATAGTGATCACGATGGTAGCAACGGCCACCGCCAAGTTCGCATCTCGGATCAGTGACACTGCTATGATTGTGCCCAGAGTGGCTACCGCCGTCTCAAAAAAGTTGATCCCCAAAAGGACTGTAGCGAGAAACTTCTCTGGCTGTTCCACAATCTTTGCCACCCTGCTGGCGGAAGGGTGTCCACTCTGGATCAGATGTTGGAGGCGTAGTTTCTGCATCCCAATAAAAGCAGTCTCAGCACTGCAGAAAAAAGCTGAACACCCGAGAGAGAGGAAAAACAATATCACGAAGATGCTGTTGATGCTCACCATTAATGCTTACCCTGAAAGAATAGCATGTGCAACTAGCTTAGTGTCAGTTTTGGGCGAGGACACAAGAACTGCCTCGGCGCTGGAAAAGAAGCCTGAAAGGGCTAGGCAAACCAGGACGGCTAACAGAGGCCAACCGCTAGCGGCATCCACCTATCACCACCCCCTGAGTCCCCTCCCCAATCGAATTGACCATCCTGTTATCATTAACTTGGGCTGTGCGATCCGCATCTTGTAGAAGTATGATAGCATTGGCTAGCGAACCTGTCAAAACTGATATATTGAACAGTAACTACTGTTACTGAAAGTCATTTCTTGTCCAGACGAAGGCCGCAATTGAGCCATATTCCCTCTTCATTAGGAGGTATAAGGACCATCGCCCAGAGACCGCCGGTGGAATTCCTCACCACATGCCACCAGTGGATTTGCAGCGGCGGTATACCACGTGTTCTGAATACCGCCTCTTTGTCGTCGATAGTCTGTGCCATTAGGCCTGGCCATTCGGTCAAATTCGCCCTGGCTGCCGGTATGCGTACTGTAAATCCTTTCTTCTTCCAGTCGGCATCCAATTCCACATCCCACATCTTCGGAGCTCCCGGTAAATGACCACTACCACGAAATGTCTCCATTTTTTCCTCCTGTTTTCTTAATATTCAAGTTCTCGTATCACAGTCGAATATTCAAATATGGGTTACCCGCTAAGGTATCGTTATCCGACATTTTACTCGTCTGTGTTCGAAAATACCCAACCGGGTTACTTCATTTCTAGAATGTCTATCTAACATTGAGCAATTCCAGCATTTTGTTTATATCTGTGGTTGGCGACTTGCAGCTACAATTCAGACAGACGTAAGCTGTGGCCTTGCCTCCAATGCTCGATTGATTTTTGGTAAATTCGGCGAGCTTAGCTATTTCAGTTGATTCCCGGTCAGTAGGATTGAGAAGCAACACCTTGTTCGGCAGAAAGTGTGTTCTCAACGCTCTTACCATAGTTCTGGTATCTTCCGCCTGTGACTTGCCGGCGATAACCACTTCATAACAAGGCCCAATCGCGAAATCAAGGCCAATCATGAGTTGACAATGTGCGGCCGGCGACTGTTTGACGCTTCTGGAGAAAGCACGCCCGATTTCTGCCGCTTTATCCTCAAAATCGGAATTGGCGGTCATGCGCCCCAGACGAAGCAAGTTGAGCATTGCCACGGAATTTCCCGATGGGACAGCACCATCGTAGATCTCCTTCTTTCTGACAAGCAAGCTTTCACCATCATCGGGTATGAGATAAAACCCGCCACCATCCTCGTCCCAGAAATGTTTCAACATGTCACTGGTCAGTTCGAGAGCACATCGAAGATGATTTGTATCGAAAGTGGCTTCATACAGTTCTATGAGACCCCAAACCAGAAAAGCATAATCATCCAGATTTGCGTCTACGCCAGTTCGCTCCCCTCGATGGCGGTGCCAGAGCCGGCCATTTGCCTTGCGCATATTCCCAAGTATGAAATCTGCAGCACGGCAGGCTACTTCAGCATACTGAGGCTCATCAAAAGCCTGAGCCCCTTTTGCCAATGCAGCAATCATGAGACCATTCCAGTCAGTTAGAATCTTGTCGTCTTTCAGGGGACGGACACGTTTGTTGCGGTAGCTAAATAGTTTCTGCCGCGCCACTTTCAGGCGCGCCTGAAAGTCTTGCTGAGAGAGATTCAGGTCGGAGGCGATTTCTTCAATCGGCTTCCTTAAATGTAAGATGTTGTCGCCGCTTTTCTTTCCGGTCGTTTCCGCCATGTAATTGCCATCTTTTTCAATGTTGAATACTTGAACGACGAAATGCGCTTCCTCATTGCCAAGTGCCTGTCGAACCTGCTCCTGTGTCCAGAGGTAGAACTTTCCTTCCACTCCCTCGCTATCCGCATCTTCAGCCGAGTAAAACCCGCCTTCTGGCGATGTCATATTCCGCAACACATAAGAGAAAATCTCCCGCGCTGTCGTCTCATAATCTTCCTTTCCCGTTGCCTGGTAAGCTTCGATGTAAGCCATGGCTAACATAGCCTGATCGTAGAGCATCTTTTCGAAGTGCGGAACAAGCCATTGCGAATCTGTGGAATAACGATGGAAACCAAATCCAATGTGGTCGTAGATGCCACCACGCCGCATTGCCTGAAGGGTCTGCTCCACCGTATCCAATGCCGTCTTGCTGACGCTATGTTTCCAGTAACGGAGCAAGAAGAGGAGATTGTGAGGTGTAGGAAACTTCGGTGCGTAGCTGAAACCGCCGTGCTGCTGGTCAAAGGATCCGGCAAGCTGCTTATATGCCACCTTCAGTGTCGTTTCATCTAGCTCTCCGCTGGCCGTATCCTGTGAGGTCTGTTGAAGTTCAGCGGTTATTTTATCGGACAGATTCAATACTTCGCCGCGCCGGGTTGCCCAAATCTCTCTAATGTGTGGGATTAGCTCCATCATTCCTTGCAGGCCAAATCGGCTTTCCCTCGGGATATAAGTGGCGGCAAAGAACGGTTTCTTATCTGGCGTTATGATAATAGTGAGAGGCCAACCCCCGCTGCCTGTCATGACCTGACAGACCCTCATGTAGACGTTGTCGATATCGGGACGCTCTTCACGGTCTACCTTTATAGATACGAAAGTCTCATTCATAAGCCTTGCCACTTCAGCATGCTCAAAAGACTCATGCGCCATCACATGACACCAATGGCATGTCGAATACCCTATAGATAAGAAGATGGGTTTATCCTCTCTTTTAGCTCTCTCGAATGCCTCTGGACCCCATGGGTACCAGTCCACCGGGTTATCCGCATGTTGACGTAAATACGGAGAAGGTTCTTCTATCAGACGATTAGGCATAGACCCTGCCACTACTCAACAACCAAGCTATATTCTATACTATTGATGTAATCTTCTTCTTTCCCATCTTCCACAGGGTGGCAGCATCCACACTCGCAGGGCTCACTTTCGGCGGCACACGCTTCACAACAGTAGTTAACGCCATCTTTTTCCCATGCTTCTCCCAAGATGGTGCTAGCACAAACGGGACATAGTTGCTCTCTCATTTCTACCCTCCCTTCTAAACTCTTATCGTTTATCATCGTCTCAGGCTATTTACGTTTCACTCAATTTTAGAAACCGCCACCGTTGTCGTATGTGACTTTTGTAGCAGAAGTTTGATTATTGTGACTTAACGGTAACCTTCAGACTGTCTATTCTGTGCACTCCCTTTAGTGAAGAGACCAAGCCGGTTATTGTGTTGTTGATAATATTCCTGGGGAAGGGGGTAACGGGAAGTTCATTACCATTGACGACGAGCTTGACATCGCCCTGCTCTAGGTGTAGTTCAAGGTTGCGTATGTTTCCAGCTCCTTTCAAGGAAGAGACTGCACCGACTACAGTTCGAGTCAAAAACTCCTCAACGAAGGGATTCAGTTCGACAGATACTTTGTTGACCACAAGCTCTGCCCCAAGCTTCTCGTCCATTTTGCACCTCCTGGTCCATAACTGCGATGTCCAATTTCGCCTCGCTGTTCAACAGCAAATAAATACTTTGCGACATGTTACTTCTTCTTTGACTTCCGTTTCTTTAGCTTTCCGTCTTTAAATTCTTGATAGGCCTTGATTATTTCCTCCACAGAACTCCTATCTTCCAGGGTTGTGATGTCTCCTATGTCAGTGTTATTGGCCACGGCCTTCAAGACACGCCGCATGACTTTGCCGCTTCGTGTCTTGGGTAGCTCTGTGACAAAATGAACTTCATCCGGAACTGCTATAGGCCCTACCATTCTTCGCATGTGAGCAGCAATGTCTTCTTTCAGGTCGGGAGAAGGATCAACCCCCTCTTTGAGCCTGACAAAGATGACGATGGCTTCGCCTTTCACAGGGTCTTCTTTGCCTACAACCGCTGCTTCAGCTATTTGATGATGTGAGACAGCAGCGTCCTCTAGCTCAGCAGTACCTATTCTGTGCCCGGCGACTTTGAGTACTTCATCAGCCCTTCCCAAGACCCAGAAATATCCATCCTTGTCTTTTGCGGCATAGTCACCGGTATAGTAAAGGTTGGGAAACCAAGACCAATAGGCTTCCTTATAACGTTTCGGGTCTCCATGTATGCCAATGAGCATCCCGGGCCACGGTCTCTTTATCACCAGGAAACCTCTCTGCTGCGGCGGCACTGGCTTGCCATTCTCGGCAACTACATCAACGTCCACACCTGGCAACGGTAAGGTTGCCGAGCCAGGCTTCAGAGGCGTACACTCAATTCCCGGACAAGGTGAAATCATGATACCGCCGGTCTCGGTTTGCCACCAGGTGTCAACGATGGGACATCTTTCGCCACCGACATTGCGGTAAAACCACAGCCAGGCCGCGGGATTAATGGGCTCCCCCACGCTCCCCAGAAGCTCTAGACTGTTGAGGTCATGTTTGTTCAGTATCTCCTCTCCATATCTCATGAACATCCTGATGGCTGTAGGCGAAGTATAGAATATGGTCACCCCGTATTTCTCGATAATATCCCACCACCTGTCAATCGTAGGATAGTCGGGAGCCCCTTCATAGAGGACCGTGGCCGCGCCATGTGCTAACGGGGCATACACTATCTGGCTATGTCCGGTGACCCAGCCGACGTCAGCGGTGCACCAGTAGACGGATTCCTCCCGCAGGTCAAAGACCCACTTATATGCGGAATAGTTGTGGACAAGATAGCCACCGGTACCATGGACAATTCCCTTGGGCTTGCCCGTGGTGCCCGAGGTGTACAGTATATAGAGAGGGTGATTAGACTCTACTGGCTCTGGTTCCACAAACTGTGCTGCGTTCTCAAGCAAGTCGTGCAGCCAGTAATCCCTCGATGACTTCATCGTGACGGACACACCAGCTCTCTTAATCACAATAGCTCTCTCTACCGAGGCGCAGCTTGTTAAGGCCTCATCGACTATGCTCTTTAGCGGGATTACCTTCCCCCTCCGGAATCCTCCGTCAGCAGTTACCAGCAGCTTGGCTTGTGTATCGTTGATTCTATCAGCCAATGCTTGAGCACTGAAACCGGAGAAAATCACTGTATGAATAGCGCCAATCCTAGCACATGCCAGCATGAAAATAGGCAATTCAGGTATCATCGGTAGATATAAGGCAACCTTGTCACCGGCATCTACGCCACAATTCTTGAGGACTGAGGCGAATCTGTTGACTTCGCGATACAAAGTGGAATAGCTTAAGACCCTGCTATCTCCCGGCTCTCCTTCCCAGTATATAGCTACTTTGCTTCTGCGCCATGTCTTAGCGTGGCGATCCACGCATATATATGATGCGTTTAATTTCCCCCCTACAAACCATTTTGCAAAGGGCGGCTCCCATTCCAGCACTTTATCCCAGGTCCTGAACCAATCTAGCTGGCGGGCCTGCTCAGCCCAGAACTCCTCCGGCTCCTCCAGGGACCTCCGGTACATATCGAGGAATTTCTTCACAGGAAGATATTTAGATTCAAATGGTAACGATAAGTCAGCCATAACTCAGGTGCCTCCGATTGTTCTTGCCGGGACTCTCTACTTGCATCCTGGAGTTTCTTATCAGACTATACCCTCTGATCTTATGAACTCAAAAATCATCTGCATTATCCGCTCTCAATCATCGTTGTCGAACGATTTCAGACAAGCGTCTCAATAGAATGTCAGCATGATTCCGTTCTTCCAGGGCTAATTCGTGAAGGAGCGTTTTGGCACTTGGATCCCCCACCAATGCCGAGGTCCGCTTATAGAAATCGTACGACATATATTCCTTTTCCAACGCTATTTCCAATGCCTGCATCTCGTCAGAGAATTTCTCAGCCATTTTGGCTAGAGCAGGGCTTATCTCAATGCCACCTTCCATGTGTGCCACCTTAAGTTCTTGCTTGAGCTTCTCCAAGGGCGGAAGTGCCCCTTTCCCGAGCAGGGTAATTGCGCGCTCCCACAGCCTCCGCATATGTCCATTTTCGGCATCGGCTAGCATCTGGAATTTCTCCTTCGCTTGAGTTGACGCAGCTTTTTCCTTAGCTGCTACATAGAAATCCCAGGAGCCCTTCTCCAGTTTAATAGCCAGCATTAAGATGTCTTTAACATCAGCCGCTTCGGTTACCAACTCAGGCCTCGCTTCAGACAGTCCACCTATAGTCTCATAACGCCAGTTGACAATACCACCTTCCAGGTGGTGAACATCTTTGAAGCCCAGTCCACACAGGGCTATGGCTGCTGCCATGCTCCTGTGCCCTGAACGGCAATAGGTGATGATTTTCTTGCCTCGCTCCAACTCGTCCTGCCTGGCTTCTAACTCTCCTAGCGGGATAAGCATAGCCCCGGGGATATGGCCATCTGCGTACTCCTCAGGTTGTCTGACATCTAGAAGGAGAAATTCACCCTTCTTATCCTTATCTAATATTGCTTCGACCTTGTCAGGTGCTAGCGTTGTTATTTCGTCTGCCGCGCAAGGTAACTTCATCGCGATACTCTCCTTCCGTAGGCCTTGTTTGTCAAGTCGGCGCTAAACCTCCACCAGGATTCTGCCGTCTTCGACCTTCACAGTGTATACCGTAAGGGCCTTGGACGTCTTACCTGCGCCGGCGAGCTTCGACATGAGTCCTCCCTTTAACCAGCGCACCACGCGTCCGTTAGTGACATCATATTGAGAGCCGTGCACCGGACAGGTGACCACAGTCCCTGCCAGTTTGCCCTGTGATAAATCGCCCTTCATATGGAGACAGCGATCGTCAGTGGCGTAGTATCTATCTCCAACCTTGGCGAGGAGGATCTCGCGTCCCTGCACAATCACTTTCTTCATTGCTCCGCTTTTCAGTTCATCCATTTTGGCTACCTCTGTAAACTCACCCATTTAACACCTCCTTTCATAAATCATGGCTATTGTGCGAATTATTGGCTAGCTGGCTATACCACCTTCCGGAATTTCTCCCTAGGAGCGCCGCAAATAGGGCACACATCAGGGAGAACGCCGTCGGAGACATAGCCGCAGACCTGGCAGACATAGTACTCTGTCTCCTCCCCGGCCATCATATGCGCCAGCGCCTTCTTATAGAGCTGGGCATGCCCCTTTTCCACATCGCGGGAATAACTCAGAACCGTCGCCACGCTCGTATTGCTCTCTTCGTTTGCTTCTCTAATGAATTGAGGATAAGTGCTGGCGGCCAGGTTCTCCCTCTCAAATGCGCTTTCAAGGTTCTCCTGGGTGCCGGACGCAGCGCCCAAAAGGCGCAAGTGGTTGAAGGCATGGACTGACTCAGCTTCGGCGATAGCCCGGAACAACTTCGCCACTTGAGGATAACTCTCTTGCTCAGCCTTCATGGCAAAAGCCAGGTTTCTCAGATGTGCCTGCGACTCGGCCACGAAACCAGTTTTGAGATTGTTCAGGGTCTTTATCCCTTTCACTCCTGAGACCTCATGAGGGATGAGCTTCTGTGCCTCAGCACCGCAGATCGGACACTGCTGAGGTTTGTCGGTGCTAAGCTCTACGTGATGGCAATTAGTACACTTCCACATATTGTTTGCCCCGTACAGACCTAGTTCTTGCCCTTGGTGAGATACTTGTCAGGGTCTTTGTCGAAGGCCTTCTTGCAGCCGACAGCACAGAAGTAGTATTTCTTTCCTTTGTACTCGGAAGTGGCTGCTGCCTTAGTTTCCTGTACCTCCATCTTACAAACCGGGTCTATTGCCATTGAGCACCTCCTTTCTTTAGTTGCCAAGCTCGGCTGGCTTGAACCTTCGTAAACGCAATGAATTGGACACAACGGTGATGGAACTGGCCGCCATGGCTGCTGCGGCCAACATGGGGTTCAAGAAACCATACTCACCTAGAATGAAATGAAGCCCTGAGGGCACACCAGTCTTCCCGAAGGCAAGATATAGCACCCCGGCCGCTACCGGAATGAGGGCCGTATTGTAGGCGAAAGCCCAGAAGAGGTTCTGCTTGATAGTCCTCATGGTCCGCTTGCTCAGAGATATGGCTGTTGCCACTCCCATCAAGTCACCGCTAATCAGGGTAATATCGCCAGTCTCCATGGCGACATCGGTACCTGTACCGATAGCGATACCGATATCAGCCTGGGCCAACGCTGGAGCGTCGTTAATGCCATCGCCCACCATTGCCACCACCTTTCCCTGCTCCTGCAGTTTCTTGACTTCCTCGGCCTTATGCTCAGGCAGCACCTCGGCCAGGACCCGGTCAATACCTGCTTCTCGAGCAATAGCTTCAGCCGTGCGGCGGTTGTCCCCCGTGATCATAGCTGATTCGATGCCCATCTTGCGCAGCGTTTGGACCGCCTCTCGAGCGCCCGGTTTTAGAGTATCAGCGAGAGCAATGATTCCTGCTACCTGAGTATCTAGTCCCAGGAACATTACTGTCTTACCTTTTTCAAGAAACTCAGTGGCTTTTGACTGCAGTCCGTTTAAGGAAAAGCCTCGTTCCTCCATGAATTTAAGGTTGCCCAGAACAAGCCTCTTGCCCTCGACCAGAGCCTCCACGCCCCGCCCCGGGACGGCATTGAAATCGGAGGGCGGAGACACTTCTAGCTTCTTTTCCAGAGCGGCCTTAACCACAGCTTCACCGAGAGGGTGTTCCGAATTCTGCTCAGCGGAGGCAGCCAAGCGGAGAACTTCCTCTGGGGAAGAGGAAGGGGCGGCGACCACATCAGTAACGGCAGGCTCGCCACGGGTCAACGTGCCGGTCTTATCCAGGAGGACAGTATCTATCTGGTGAGCTCTCTCCAGCGCTTCACCATTCCTGATAAGAATGCCACGCTCGGCTCCCTTTCCTGTGCCAACTATGATCGCAGTGGGAGTAGCCAGCCCAAGGGCACAGGGGCAGGCGATAACAAGCACAGCAACGAAGTTCAGGAGGGCGAAGGTCAGGGCTGGAGATGGTCCCACGAAATACCAGACTATGAAGGTTACTATGGCGATGCCAATCACGGTAGGCACAAAGTAACTGGCGATAACATCAGCAAAGCGCTGAATTGGGGCTTTGCTTCCCTGTGCCTCCTCCACCATTCTGACGATACGAGCCAGTGTTGTATCTTTGCCCACCTTGGTTGCCTCGAATTGGAAACTACCTGTCTTGTTAATGGTGGCACCGATGACCTCATCGCCCGCCTTTTTCTCAACAGGAATACTCTCTCCTGTAATCATGGACTCGTCAACGCTGGAATAACCTTCGCGCAGTACGCCATCCACGGGTATTCGTTCACCCGGACGTACGAGGATGATGTCGCCGACCCGAACATCTTCAACTGAAATCTCTCTTTGCTCGCCTTCACGGATAACCAGAGCGGTCTTCGGCTGTAAACCGATAAGTCTCTTTAATGCTTCCGAGGTCTGCCCTCTGGCTCTCGCTTCCAAAAAGCGGCCGAGAAGAATCAGGGCTATAATCATCGCCGAGGTATCGAAGTACAAGTGGGGTTCCAGAATACCGGTGGTAAAAAGGCCGGGAAAGACGACAGCTACTGCGCTGTAGAAATAAGCCACCGATGTACCAACTGCAATTAAGGTGTTCATGTCGGAGGTCTTGTGTTTCAATGCGCCCCAGGCCCCCCGGTAGAATCGCAAACCGGCCCAGAACTGTACTGGCGTGGCCAGAGCCCATAGTAGATAGGGCCGGCCAGCAAAGGGAGGGCTGAAACCCAGAACCATTATTATTGCGGCAAACATGACAGCGATGATGAATCTGTTCCTGAGGGCTCGAATCTCACGCTGGGAAGCAGTGGTCACATCCTCCAGAGCCTGGACCTCGGGACCAAGTTCGTAGCCGGCGTCTTTTACTGCCCGCCTCATGTCAGCTATCTGCGTTCCTTCCATGTACTCCACGGTAGCCTTCTCTGAGGCCAGATTCACCATAACTGAAATCACGCCCGGTACACTCGATAGGGCCTCCTCCACCCGGGCAACACATGAGGCGCAAGTCATTCCGCTCACGGGAAATATGGATTTCCCGGTGGCGACTCCATACCCCAACTGCGAGACGGTATCCTTAATCTTGGCAAGGTTGACCTTTGCGGGGTCATATTCTAGAGAAGCCTTCTGCGATGCGAAATTGACGTTGGCCTGCTCTACCCCAGGAGTGTGGGAAAGACCCTTTGCGATTGTACGTGCGCAAGTAGTGCAGGTCATTCCGGTTATGTGGATTGAAGCCTTGCCGGTCTTCTTAGAGTGAGCTTTGTCGGCCATTATCTTTCACCGCCCGCGTCTCTCCTTCAGTAGGTCACCCGAAACATCAGCATGAGGTATAGCTCGTGGTCTCTTGAGCAGGTGAGAAGCTCTTTAGGGTCGGCCTCTTTAATTTCCTTGGCAGCGTGGTCATATGGAACCGCCCTACCCTTATTCAATTTTGATGTCGTCTCTAAGGGCTATAAATCTTCCAGCAAAGTGGTGAAGGTATCATGATGGTCTTCTTCTTCCTGCAGTATTTGCTTGAAAAGAAAGGCTGTCGTCACATCATCTTCCTTCAACGCTGCATCTATGATCTTCCTGTAAAGAGTTATGGCATTTGCCTCATCTTTGATATCCTGTCTTATCATCTCTTTGAGAGTACTACCAACGAAAATGGGAGTAGGCTTGGTTGTTGGTATTCCGCCGAGGTAAAAGAGCCTCTCTGCAATAGCTTCAGCGTGTTTCATTTCGGCTATGCCTATCTTCTTCAGCTCGTCGTGAACGGCAAACCCTTTCACTCCACCCCACTGGACATGCTGCCACATATATTGAACAGCTACCTGTAATTCCCTGGCAATCGCATCATTTAACTTGCCTAAAAAGGCCTTTGACACTTTGGTGACGGAGTCATGTTTTTCTACCATTTTGCACCTCCAATTATTTTCTTTGTCGTATGACACCCGCAGTGTAGTAGATTCCGAGAGTAACAGTCAATATTAAACGACCATTTTCACATCTTGTCCTCCTTTGCTTGGGAAATGGTTCGGGGCGGATGGAATTACTACACCAGTGCAGTGCCCTTGTCCGTAATCTCATACTTGCCAGTCTTTTCGACGACTAGGTCTGCCTGGCTAAGCTCACGGAGCCCGCTTCTCACCCTGAACAAGGGAAGTCCAGTTTCCTGGGCAACTTCTTCAGGGAACTTCGAGCCCGCCCGCAGGGCACGGAGCATCTTGGCACCTGACTCGGTAGGTTTTCCATCAGGGCTAACACATGCCATATTGTCCTCCCATAGAGATATTCTTACAGTTTCTTCTTACACAGATACCAGTCTATGCATTCATACCCTTGCTTAAGCCTCTCTTCAGCCATTTCCTGTGTATTCGGAGGCGGCACCACCACCTTATCGCCGGGTCGCCAGTTGGCCGGAGTAGCGACACCGTGTTTGTCCGTGGTCTGTAACGCATCTATTAGCCTAAGTATCTCATCCATGTTCCTGCCTGTGCTCAGCGGGTAGTAGAGTATCGTCCTGATTTTCTGGTTGGGGTCGATTATGAAGACACATCGGACAGTCTCGGTCTTGCTCTGACCGGGATGAATCATACCAAAGGCGAGAGAGACTTCCTTGTTGAGGTCAGCGATAATGGGGAACGGTATTTTTACTCCTGTCTTTTCTTCCACATTGCGCGCCCAGGCAATATGCGAGGAGACACTATCTACACTAAGTCCCAGAAGCTCCACCCCCCGTTTTTGTAGTTCGGGATAGATCTTGGCAAAAGCCATGAACTCGGTAGTGCACACCGGGGTGAAATCCGCCGGGTGTGAAAAGAGAATGAGCCAGCTTCCCTTGAAGTCTTCCAACTTGAGCATCCCGTGAGTGGTTACCGCCTCGAAAGCTGGTGCCATCTCGCCTATCCGGGGCATGTGGCCTATTTGTTCTTTTGTTTCTTCCATGTTTAACACCTCCTTTAGTTGTTCTTTCTCAGTCCTGGAAATCCTATTTGAGACTTCGTTTTCCATCAACCTCCGTTTCTGCATCTCTAAGATACCCATATAGCCGTTAGTTTCTGGACTACTTCAGAATCCTCTCCAGTCTCCTGTTCACCTCGTCCCAGTTGACGATATTCCAGAAAGCATCGACGAATTTCGCCCTTTCGTTTTTATAATCCAGATAATAAGCATGCTCCCAGACGTCGATAACCATTAAGATGGTGAACATGGGATAGACATTTGTATTGTGTTTCTCTATCTGCATTATTATCGGTCTGTCGGTTTGCTTGCAGAAACTGAGTGCTGCCCATCCTGAGCCTTCCACGCTGGTAGCAGCAAGACTGAATTCCTTTCTGAATCTATCGAAACTACCAAACTCCTTGTCTATGGCTGTGCCCGGGGTTCCGGTTGGCTTTCCTCCGCCTTTGCCCGCTGGCGCTAGATTGGCCCAGAACAATGAGTGTAGCAGATGTCCTCCAATGTGAAAGGAAAGCTCCTTCAAGGTGGCTTTGACATCGAAGTCCGCACCTTCTTTGCGGGCCTTGTCTAGCCGCTCGAGTATGGCATTAGCACCAGTGACGTACGCTTGATGATGCTTTTGATGGTGTAGGGTTAGCTGTTCTTTGGATATGTAGGGCTGTAACTCATCATATCCGTAGGGCAATTGCGGTAGCGCATAAAACTTTGCTTTTTCCATAAGTCTTTTTCCTCCTTTCTAAAATGTCCCAAATTCTGTTTCCCTTAGCGGTCCGCCGAGAATTACTTCGGTCTCTTTCTTGATTCCGTGGCACGCTGAGCCACCAACTTTGGGTCATAATGACCTGGTCCACCACACTCGGGAATATAACAGCTGACATTCATAAATGTGCATTTAACATGGCAACCGGGACACGTGTCCGGTGGCGTCTCAGCTTTGAAGACGTAGTTACATTCGTCGCACATCCAGTAATTCATTCTTTCCTCCTTTCTTGAGAATTCTACATCCGAAACCCTCGGCTCTAGGAATATCTTCGTGTCCTTTCTGATTGCATCCCTTCAGGTGAAGCGGTCGAAAAGACGTCTCTCCCTAGCAGCTTTCTAGCCTATCCCGATTAGATGCGAGACTCAAATCCTTTGGGTCTGATGAGCAAGATTGGCACAGAGGAAGAACTTACCAGCTTGTCCGCCACACTGCCAAAAACCCAACGACGTATGCCAGAGCGACCGTGCGTGGCAAGGGTTAGAAGGTCCACTTTTTCACGTTGAGCAAATTCGATGATGGTCTCGGCGGGTCTTCCTGTCAATACTTTCGTTTCGACAGGTAGCCCCTCTCTGTTGAGTTTAGCTTGTATTCTGGCAAGATAGTCCTCCGCTGCCTTCACGCCAGCCTTTCGGACTACCTCAAAGTCAACGGCTGGCGGTGTTCCGGCGGGAAGAGGCTCGACGATCCTCAGAAGTATCACCTTCCCTTCGTTATGTCCGGCGGCTACCTCCTTTACATGGGGCAGGACAACCTCTGCCAGTTCTGACCCGTCGAGAGGGACCAAGACCTTCTTATACATTTCACCCCCTTCAAATCTGTTGAATCAGTCTTGATTTAAGGACACACCTACTGCCCGCCCAAAATATAGCTGATGATGGCATTGTTGCTGCACTTTCACGATGTTCCTACCCACACATCCTAGACCACAACTAGTGGAGAAGTCATAAAACAGCGAGCAAAAAGATTACAAATTTATGACATTTCGGGGACAATCAAAGCGCCACCTCCATTGCCTTAGTAGCTTAACTCAGTTTGAGCAAAACGTTGTCAAGCGAAGCCGCGTTCTTTATGTTTTTCGGTGATGGTGTTAGCTAACTTGTCCAGAGCCTGGAAATCCTCTTCTCTGGGATATCCCTTGCTGAGCACGGGGGCCAGCACCTCCGCCTTAAGGTTGGGAATCATTCCTGCGAGCTGTTCCACAGCCTTGCTGCCCCAGCCATAGGAGCCAATGATGGAGACAAACTGGAGCTTGGGCCGCAAGGCGTTGGCCAGAAATGCCGCATAGGCAACGTTAGGATGTGGCCCGACCAGGACTGTAGGTGTACCGATGACCAGAGTGGCGGCGTCCACTAGGGCCATAGCCAGCTTTCCAATGTCAGTTGCCGCCAAATTGAATTGCTTTACCGTAACACCTCTGTCAGCCAGGGCTCCCACAAAATATTCCACCATTTTCTGGGTGCTGCCGTGCATCGAAATGTAGGGCAAGACCACAGTGTTTTTTGGTGAGCCGAATACCCAGCTTCGATAGGCCTCCAGGATAAACGAAGGTTTGTCATACATAGGGCCGTGGCTGGGGGCGATGATGTCAATCTTGTAGCTGCTTAGCTTCTCCAGATGCTTCTCAATACTGGTGCGGAAAGGCATCATGATTTCGGCGAAGTATCTTTTGGCCGCTTCATAGACTTGTCCTTCATCAACTACATATAGGTCTGTAGTAGCCAGATGGGAGCCAAAAAGGTCGCAGGGGAAGAGTATCTTGTCTTCCCGCAAATACGTGAGCATTGTCTCAGGCCAGTGTACCCAGGGGGCGTGGATAAACTCCAGAGTCTTGTTCCCCAGAGACAGAGTCTCGCCATCGTTTACGGTGATAAACCTGTCCTCAGGGACAAGCAAGAGAGCCATGAGCAAATCCTGTCCTTTGGGTGTGGTCACCACCTTGGCTTTGGGATACTTCGCCAGAACACGGGGGATGCTGCCAGAGTGGTCTTGCTCGGCATGGTTGGCAATGACATAGTCGATGACAGGAACATCCTCAAGATTGGCCATGAGGACGTGAGTCATCGAGGGATTCGCAGTATCTATCAAAGCAACTTTCTCGCTGCCCTGCACCAGATAGGCGTTATAGCTTGTACCATCAGGAAGGGGTATCAAGGCGTCAAAGAGTCGCCTGTCCCAGTCAATAGCGCCTACCCAGTGAATATTTGTCTTTATTTCTCTCGCTTTCATTCGCCCCCCTCATTTCAGAAGTCTTTTTTCTCCTTCAATCTTCTTTATTTCAGTGATGTCCTGGGTGGCTTCCAATGTACCTAAATACTTGCCAGCCTTGTTCCGCACGGCAAAATATCTTATGTATATCTTCTGCCCCTTCAGGTCTATCCAGAATTCGGCTGAATCTCTCCTGCCAGCCTTAAAATCGGCCAACATCTGGTTCACCTTATCCACGCTTTGCTTAGGATGGCAGTTCTGGACGGATTTCCCAATTACAGAAGCAGGCCGTCTGAAAATCCTCGTTTCGTGTTTATTCCAGAATCTGACCAAATCATCTTCGTTGACGAAAGAAATTTCTATCGGCATGGTTTCCAAGATTCCGGCTAATTGTTCTTGGCTTAGATTTTCTATCATGGCACTTCCTCACCTATTCCTCTATTTTCTCAAACTGGTCCTTGCTTGCTCCACAGACCGGGCATACCCAATCATCGGGTAGTTTCTCGAAAGGCGTTCCCGGCTTTATGCCGCCATCGGGATCGCCGGACTCGGGGTCATAGATATACCCGCACACAGTGCATTTGTATTTCGCCATTTTAGATACTATCTCCTTTCTTTCTTCAATGTAGCTGGGGGCTGTCTTGGGAGTGGTGCCTCTCTTGACCTGCTGGTAGTAAGCATAAGTCATGGGTTCACCTTCTTTGAGAACATCCGCCCCCACGATCTCCCCGATAAAGATAGTGTGAGTTCCGACATCTACTTGATTAATCATCTTGGCTTCAAGATAGCCTATCGTATGGTCGAGCACTATGGGAACTTTAGTCTCACCAAGCCTGTAATTGATATCTTTGAACTTATCCGCTTCCCGACCTGATTTAAAGCCAAAATGTCCGATGAAGGAGAGTGGTGTATCTCGGGATAGTATGGAAGCGCTAAAGACTTTGCTTTCGCTGATAAATTCATGAGTCAGGTTTTGTTTATTGATACTCACGGCGATGGTGGGCGGTTCGGAGGTAATTTGAAACACGGTATTGGCGATTTGTCCATTGAGTCTGTCTCCCTTTCTGGAACTTATCACATACAAACCGTAGCTGCAACCACGTAGAGCCTTGAGATTCATGATTATTAATCTCCTCTTGTGCTTATCTACATCAGGTCCTTTTCACTGGTTTCAATTGCCCGTTGCAGTTCGGCACCGAGCAATGGCGGTAGTCCCGCTATATCCACTCTGAGAAACCCTCTGACTATTGTGGCCGTAGCTTCGCCTCGAGTCAGCCCTCGTGCCATCAGGTATTCCACTTCTTCCTCGGCTATCTTGCCCACCGCTGCTTCATGGGATAGGTCGATGCCCGCCAAAGTACCTTTGAGCTCGGGAATAGCATGGATTATACCGTCTCCCGTCAGGATTAGCCCACGACATTCCAGATGGCCTTTGACATCGGGGGCACTGCCTTCCACATAACCTCGGGCAACAATGCTCCCTCCGGTGGTTATTGCGCGCGATATGATTTCTGTCTTGGCTCCCTTGGCACTGAGGATGGCCCGGGAACCAACGTCCAGCGATGATCCCGGCGCTGCTACCAGTATACTGTTGAATCTGACAATCGCGTTTTCGCCCACACATCTGGCTGTAGGATACATCTGTAGTGAACGGACTGGCTTCATGAGCACATAGTTGCTGAGAAACAAGCCATCCTCCTCGATAATGGCCGCGGAGCGAGGGCGAACAGCTACCTCGGGATTCCAGTTATGTATCATAGTGAAGGTGACCTTGGCCCCTTTCTTTATGTAAAACTCAGAGACGCCCAGATGCAGGCCGGCTTCTTCGTCAGAAGCGGTGGTGCATCCCGTAATTATGTGCAACTCTGAGTTCTCTTCAGCGATGATGATGTTGTGGACATTCTGAGCGAGCCGTGCTTTTGCCAGATAGAGACAGGCCTGGACCGGGTAAATGGTCTTATAGCCGGGTAGTGTCCTGATGAAGTAGCCGTTGTACTGGTTCAGTTCTACGCTGGCGGTGTACTTGTCGGTATCCACGGCTACTGCCTTCCACCAGTAATCCGGCAGCCAATCATATTTCTCAAGAGCCTGGCTCACTGCCATCACTTCCACGCCCTCTTGCCTGGCCGAACTATGAACCGGAGCGTTATCCATCTGGATGAAGGTTCCCGTTCTCTGGCTCGGGTCATCCAGAATGACGCCTGCCTCCAGCATCCGCTTTTTGGCCTTGGCCGGAAGCTTCGAGGGATCAGGTTGGTAAGGCTGCTCGTCAGCGGAGCTGACATAGGTGCCCAGATCTATGTCCTCGCCAAATGCCGCTCGCTTGGCTGCTGCTGCCTTGGCTTTGTCTTTATGCGTCTTGGACGGTGCTATCTCAACCACTTGAGGACCTCATTCTCAGAAAGCATCTAATACATTCCTGGTAACCTTTCTCTCTAATAGTAGCTAGAATCTCGCGAGAGTCTCCCTCGCATCCAATCACGCCGTCGCACATGACATAACCCGTGCGGGCGTTAACATAGTCCAGAATATGACCGGTATGGGTAATGATGAGCCCCATGCATTTTCGCTCCGGTATAGGACAGTCTTTTTCCAGCAAGCTATTTAACAACTCGCCGATGAGGGAGATATTCACCAGGTCCACGCCTGATTCAGGTTCATCTATCAGTGTCAACGCAGGTCTCTGCGCCAGCAGTTGCATCAATTCGGAACGTTTTATCTCCCCTCCTGAGAATCCGTAGTTTATCTCCCTATCGAGAAAGTCGGCCAGGTGAGCCCTATCTGCAAGTTGCTTTATGCGCTCTTCATCTTCCTGACCCCTGAGGCAGGCCGCTACCATGTCGCGCATTTTGACGCCCCGGACCACCGGCGGCCGCTGGAAGGACATGCCAATTCCCAGGCGGGCTCTCTCATCCAGGGGCAACATAGTCATATCTTGGCCTTTGAAGACGATTTTGCCTTTGGTCACCCGGTACTTGGGGAAACCCATTATCGTCATGAGCAAAGTGGTCTTCCCGCTGCCGTTGGGCCCGAAAAGGACATGGGTCTCGCCGGGCTTCATGACCAAATTTATGTCATGCAGAATCTCCCGCCCTTCTACCTCGACAGTCAACTGTTCAATGCTTAAGGCAACATCTCCCACCATGTTGTGCCATCCTTCTGTTTGCCTAAGCTCCATCCAATGACCAGTGTTCTTTTTGAGTGAACCACCCCGCAGGGTTGCTGAGATATTCGTAGGAACCGAGAAGAGCGAGATGGTGTCCACGCTCCTCACCTGCCAGAGTCTCATAGAAACGCTTTTCTACTGGTAGCTTGGTTTCCTTGCTTCGAGCTTGATACAAATTGTAGGATCTGATCTCCATATCCATGGCTATCTTGATAGCTTCGAGTTCAGACTCGGCCACTTTGGACCCAGTATCTAGCGCCTTAGTGGCTTCGGTAAAGATGGACTTAATCTTCTTCCCTTTCTCTAGCGGCGGTTCTACATCAGGCCACTTCCGCCCTCTCTTGAGCGCTCCATAAATCTCCACAAACTTCTTACGGTGGACGTCCTCTTCATTAGCCAGCTGCCGAAACAAGTCCTTAGCTAGTCTGGTACTGCTCTTCCGGCTTGCCTTCTGGTAGAAGTCTTTGCCATCCGCCTCCATCTGAACAGCAAGCTGAAGCACCTCCAGTGTCCTGGCCTGTTCCTTTTCCATTTACTAGCTCCTCTTGGGGATCTCCGAACTGATTAATTCCATGTCCTGGCCGCAGCAGACTAGAGTGCCACCGCCAACCTTGGTCACCGTCACCTCATTGCCACAGACATTGCAGCGGTATTTTTCACCAACTTTTTTAACAGTCATCTCTATTCTCCTCTACAATATCATTCATTCACTGAACCTTTGACGTTATGCCTGCTCTCCACCCATAAACATGCGAAGACTGACGAGACAATGACTAGCGGCCACTACTGAAGGATTTCCTGCGGACTACCTTTGTCTGTACTTTGTATATCATGGGCCCCACCCACATAACCTTCCACTGTGACGCAAGGTGAATTAAGTGAGAACTTTGTCCAATGATACAAGAGAAGCCGGTTATACGTCAAGCAATAGTAAGACGGATTGCTGCGAGGTACCACTTGACACTAGCTAAGCTCAATCCGACGTCCTGACTTCTCCTTCTGTCTCGCTGTCCTGGTTTGCCGATTTTCTGGCAAAGATGGTAATGCCTACAGCTGAGATTACAACAGTAGTAACGATAACCAGGATCGCTATCTCGGGATAGAGCCGGGCATTGGGAATGCTGGAGGAGACAACTATTTCGGCTACCACGGCGGCGGATAGACCTCGTGGCAGCATAGTAGCTAGTATCCCGGTGCGAGCAAGCAAGCTCCGCTTACGTATAGAAATAGCGGGGACTACTATGAATCTTACTGCCAATAGCACCAGGGACAAGGCGATGCTCGGTACAATTACGTTGGGGTCATCGAAGGTTATCATCAGTCCCAGGTAAGCAAAGAAAAATGTCTTCACTATGAAATATATTTGAGAATGGAACTTCATCATCGTATTGTGGATTTCGATAGTCCTCTTAGTGCGCATAAATCTGGCAAAATCCGTACCATTTCCTAGGATCAAGCCAAATACGATAGCGAAAATAGCTCCGCTGCCTTGCAGGCTCTCCACCGCGAGATAGAGCAGGAAAAGGACAGCCAGGGTCAATATGTCATCGTATAACTCGCCTTCTATGAAAGTGAGCACCCAGAGCCAGGCAAATCCGGCGGCACCGCCAATTCCTAATCCGATAAGGAAGCGAGTACCAATAGCTTTGGCAATCGCAGGGCCTATATTCCCGGTTGCCCCGACAGTCATGACTTCTAGGATAACCAGTGCAATCACAATCACCAGGGCTCCGTTCATAGCGGATTCTATCTGTAATATCGATGAGACCTGAGGAATGACTTTGGCTCTCCCGATAAGAGGTATTACAATAGCGGGACTGGTGCCGCCCACAATGGCTCCCAGTAATAAGCTGTTCATCAGTTCCCAATCCAGAACGAAGTGAACAAAAGCCGTTGCCGCGGCCATGCTGGCGCCGATGCCCAGTAGAGCGAGTGCTATTGCCCTGGGTGCACTGGCTCGAGCCTGGGAAAACTCCAGGCCCAAACCACCGTTAAACAGAATCACGACCAGGGATAGAGTGGCTATGATTGGCGAGGCCTGGGCTACCCAGGCCGGGTCCACAATGTGCAGGACAGGCCCTGCCACGTAACCTAGGCCGAGCAGCACCAGTATGTCGGGGAAACTTATTTTCTTGAAAAGGTAGTCCCCTATGAATCCAATGACGAACAGAACTCCCAGAAACCCCAATATCTGTATAGCTGTCATTCCTGGCCCGCCTTATCTCTCAATATTGAACCATACCACGCTCAACTCTTTCTGCAAATGGCGGATGTCACACTTCGCTATATCGGCTTCGCCTTTGAGAAAACTGCTCTGGGTATAACGTAATTGAGCCGCGAGTATAAGCAGTGCTGTACTGTGTTCTATCTATCGTCGACAAACAGGAGTATTTCCCCTTTGTCGCCGGATATCAAGGAGGATAAGCTACATCTTTTCCGGAGTGCTCATGCCCATGAGTCGAAGGGTCTTGGCTAGAGCAATCTGACTTGCCCTGACCAGCTTGAGGCGGGCCTTAGTTAGCGGCTCATCGTCGGAAACAACCCGGCATTGCTTGTAGAAGCTATGGAAGACGGTAGCTAGATCCTGGGCATAGTAAGGCAGGTGGTGGGGCTCGAGAGTGACTGCCACACGTTCCACTATCTCGGGTAGTAGTATCAAGCGGCGAATCAAGGTTAGCTCCGGCTCGGTGGCGAGTAGAGAAACGTCGCCCCGACTGTAGTCTATGTCCCGCTGTTCTGCCAGGCGTAGTATGCTGGCAATCCGGGCGTGGGCGTATTGAACATAGTATACAGGATTTTCCGCTGATTGCCGCTTGGCCAGTTCTATATCGAAATCCATCTGGCTATCGGCAGAGCGGGACAGAAATATGAAGCGGCAGGCATCCGGACCTACCTCTTCTATCACCTCCTTTAAAGTGACAATATCGCCACTACGCTTGGATACCTTGACTACTTCCTCTCCGCGCCGCAGCGTAACTAGCTGGCAGATTATTACCTTGAGCTGCTCGGGGTCACATCCTAGAGCCCTGAGCACCGCTTTCATTCTGGGAACGTGTCCCTGGTGGTCAGCTCCCCAGATATTGATCACCTGGTCGAATTTCCGCTCCAGAAACTTGTTGTAATGGTAGGCGATATCAGAGGCAAAATAGGTTGGAGAACCATCGCTGCGCACCAATACATTGTCCTTGTCTTCGCCCAGGGCGCTTGATTCGAACCAGGTGGCATTTGCTTTTTCGACGACATAGCCACCGCTCTGCAGCAGTTCCATGGCCTTATTGTATTGCCCACCCTGATGAAGGCTGCTTTCTGAGAACCAGATGTCAAAAACAACGTTCAACAGCTCGAGGTCCTGTTTGATTCCCCTTAGCATCCTGGCAACCCCGACCTCGCCCAGTTGCGAAGCTCCATCGCTCTCGGGCAAGGACAAGAATCTGTCACCCTGCTCCTGGACTATCTCTTTGGCCAGGTCAATCATGTAGCCACCGTGGTAGCCATCGGAGGGCACCTCAGTCTCTCTCCCCAGACATTGCTGATAGCGGGCGTAGAGGGAACGGCCAAAGGTAGCTATCTGGTTGCCCATATCATTTATGTAGTATTCTTTTTCAACACCATAGCCCGATGCAGTCAGAACATTGGCCAGAGTGCTGCCTAAAACAGCACCGCGGCCGTGACCTACGTGAAGAGGTCCGGTAGGGTTGACGCTGACGAACTCCACCTGGACACGTTTTCCCTTGCCCAGTTCAGTATCCCCGTATGATTCGCCCGCGGCGAGAATGGACTCCACCTCCGTGCTCAGCCAGTCCCCCCGCAAAGTGAAGTTGATGAAGCCTGGAGGGGCAACCCAAACCCTGTCGACTTTGGGTGGTGGTACTATGTGCTCAGAGACTTTTTCGGCAATAACCATGGGCGCCATCCTCATGGCCCGCGCCATCCTCAAAGGGAGGCCTGAGGCAAAATCTCCGTGTTCGGGATTCTGAGGATGTTCTACAAGCACCTCGGGTAGGGCAGCTGCTGCCAGGACACCTTCTTGCTGTGCCTTCAATACAGCTTGCCGCAAACAACTGGCCAGTTCCTCCTTGAGCATAACTGAATTTACCCCAATAGATTTGATGCTAAATTTAACGGGTTCCCGCCAAAACCGCAAGATTCGCCTGGATCTAGCTCCATTCAGCTTCTTTGGACCATGCTCGGCTCAATTGCTGACGTAAAGGCTGATGTTCAGCTTTCTTTAAGTCGGGGTCATTCTGGAAAAGAGTCATTGCCTCTCGCCGCGCTAGCTCCAGGCCGCGCAAATCGGTCAGCTTGGCAAGTTTGAGGTCAGGCAGGCCGCTCTGGTGAGTGCCGAAGAATTCCCCGGGACCTCGCAGCTCGAGGTCTTTCTCCGCCAGCACGAAGCCGTTATGGACCTTCTCCATCAGCCGCAGGCGCTCCCTGGCCTCCGGCGAAAGCTTCTCCTGGATAAGCAGGCAATAGCCTTGTTCCTTGTCTCGCCCGACACGCCCCCTGAATTGATGGAGCTGAGATAAACCGAAGCGTTCCGCACCTTCGACCATCATGACCGATGCCCTGGGTACATCAATGCCCACTTCCACTACCGAGGTCGACACCAGAATATCAAGCTCCCCGCTTCGAAAATGGCGCATTATCTCCTCTTTGTCATTGCCCGGCATTTGACCGTGAAGCAGCCCCAATCTCAAATCCGGGAAGACCTCTCGCGATAGTCTCGCATACTCGGTTTTGGCGGCTTTCGCCTCCAGTACCTCGGATTCTTCAATTAAGGGGCAGATGATGAAAGCTTGCCGGCCGTTGCTGACCTGGCGGTGAAGGAAGGTGTAGGCCTTTTCCCTGTCCTGAGGCTCCAGACATTTTGTTTTCACTACCTGCCGTCCCGGCGGCAACTCATCAATCACCGAAAGGTCCAGGTCTCCGTAGAGAGTCAGCGCCATCGTCCGCGGAATAGGCGTGGCTGTCATGACCAGGACATGAGGGTTAAATCCCTTTTGCCTCAGAGCAGAGCGCTGCAATACGCCAAAACGGTGTTGCTCGTCTATCACCGCCAGCCCCAGTTTCTTGAACTTCACCTCTCTTTGAATAAGGGCATGGGTGCCGATGACAATGTCCACCTTGCCCTGCTTGATTCCGCCATGCAGGGCCTGTTTCTCGGCGCCGCTGAGGCTCCCGATGAGCAATGCGATGGTCAGCGGTTTGGGAAGAAATCCGGTGTAGAGCCTGATCGTTCTCTGGCCCGGCTCGGGACCAGCCTGTTGGGTGCCGATTTGAGACAGGTAGTTGCAGATATTGGTGTAGTGCTGCTCGGCCAGGACCTCGGTGGGCGCCATCAACGCCGCCTGATAGCCGTTGGCCGCCGCTAGCAAGAGGGCCAGGGTCGCAATAACGGTCTTGCCGCTGCCGACTTCTCCTTGCAGCAGACGTGACATGGCCTTCGGCTTCTCGAGGTCGGCTAGAGTTTCCTGCAGAACTCGCTCCTGCGCCCGGGTCAAGGTAAAAGGCAGGCAACTTAGAAACCTGCTGATGACTTCTTGGTCTATACGAAAGGCATTGCCCGGTTGGCTTTCCTGCCAGTCTCGCTTCTTGGCCAGTACCCCCAACTGAAGAAGAAATAGCTCGTCGAAAGATAGCCTCCCTCTTGCCCTTTCCGCCATTGTCTGGTCGTCGGGGTAATGAATTTGACCGATGGCGGTGGGGAGGTCTAATAACTGGCAGCGGGCCTTAATCTCGGAGGGCAGGAAATCGTCCAGTTGCCAGGCATAGCCGTCAACGGTCTCCTTGGTCCATTTCCTTACTTGCCGCGGATATAAACCTTGAGTAAGCGGATAGACAGGGACCAGGCGCCCGGTGTGGATCAGTTCTTCGTCGCCCAGCAGTTCCCACTCCGGGGACTCGAATACTTTGTGTCCCTTGAATATGCCGACCGTGCCGCTGAGCACTATCCGCGCATTGGTACGGAAACGTTTTGCCAGGTACGGTTGATTAAACCAGACCGCCCTGATGTTTCCTGTCTTGTCGCCGACAATCGCCTCTGTGCCCAACCGACTACCCAGATTGGCCACCCTGGCCTGCCAGATCGTGCCCAGGATAGTCTGCTCTTCGCCCTCCGTGAGTTCTGAGACGGGTTTTGTCCGGCTGTAGTCTAGGTAGCGCCTGGGGAAGAAATAAAGCAAATCGCATATTGTTCGGACGTTGAGCCTGGCAAATTTCTTGTCTATGCCGGTTGAGATGCCCTTGATAACAGTTATGGGTGAGTCCAGCTCTTCTCTTCGCTTCCGGCGGGGTCCGGTCGCTGCCATTTGAGTCGTGACCCTTGACCCCTGTCCCCTGACAGTTAGCCCCGTCTTGTTCCTCTCCCTTGATGGGAGAGGGGGGGTAAGGGGGCCCTCTCTGGCCGCCTTCTGATGGCTGACAGCTGACTCTTGATCCCTGACCCCTGATCCCTGACCCCTGGTTGTTTCAGTGGCTTTATCCAGCCAGCTAAAGATATCCGCCATCCATCTCTTGCGCTCGTCTAGGCTGTAAGACCCGTAACTGGACCCGGCCAGGTTGAGTCCGTCAAAGCCCTTCAGAAGCTGTCGGTCGCTGATGCTTTGCCTGATTTGCCCGGCCTGATTGTGAAGATACTTGTCCAGGCCGCCGATTACTGCCTTATCGTTGTAGCCCTTCCGGCGTTCCAGCTCAAGGACGTTTCGCAGCGAATCGATGCCTGTCACTTTTTATTGTCATTCCAGGGAAATTACATAATCGTAATGTGGCTGACCGCCGTAGATTACCTCGACCCCGGCGTGGTAGCGGTCGCGAATTTCCCGCGCTAGTTCTTGAGCTTCGGTATCCTTGATTTCGGCGCCGTAATAAACGGTGACTATCTCCGCTTTTTCCGCTCCGGCTTTGCCGAGAGCTTCAAGGATAGTATCTTCTATTTTATCGGCCCTGGCCAGCAAATCATCATCGTTCAGAATGGCAATGAATTGCCCTTTCTTTACTTCCAGGCCATTGAGGCGGGTGTCACGCACTGCTCTGGTAACCTCGATGGCCTTTACTTTGTCTATTGCTTTCTCCATAACCCTGGCGTTCTGTTCTAGATTCAGGTCATAACCGAAAGCCAGAAATGCCGCTATGCCTTGAGGGATGTTCCTGCTGGGAATCACCTTCACTTTTTTGGAAGTCAGGGACCGGACCTGAGAAGCAGCCGACACTATGTTCTTGTTATTGGGCAGCAGGATGATGTTGTTCGAGGGAGCGGACTCCACAGCTTGCAAGAGCTCACGGACACTGGGATTCATCGTTTGCCCGCCCGGGACGATGATGATATCACCTAAGCTATTAAGCAGGTCGAAAAACCCGGCTCCGGTGGCCACTGTTACCATGGCGATATCCACTTGAGGCATCCTTTCCCTCTGCATCTTGATGAATTCAGCGTACTGGTCATCCATGTTGTTGATAGTTATCTCATGCAGTTTGCCAAGCTTTGTGGCATATTCCAGGATTTCACCGGGCTTGAAGCTATGGATATGAATTCTGACCAGAGTGTCATCGCCGGTAACTATTAAAGACTGCCCCTTCTTTGTGAGGTCTTTTTCGATCTTGTCCAGACCAAGACTCTGCCCCTCCAGGACAAAATTCGTGCAATAACCGTGAGGCGCCTCCAGATGGGTCAGCCTCTGGGCTGTCCTGGGAACCGATTCTCTCTCGGCGACAACCAGGCGGGGCCTCCGATACTGTATCTTCTGTGACTCTCCCTTGAGGAGTTGCAGGGCGCCGTCCAGTAACACGTACAGGCCCTGCCCGCCGGCATCCACCACTCCGGCATCCCTTAACGCTGGCAGTAAGCTGGGCGTCCGTGCCACCGACTCCTCAGCCGATTTTACCGCCGCTTCCAATACCGAGACCAGGGCAGCATCATTTCTACCCGCTTCTTGAGCCGCTTTGGATGCGTCTTTAAGTACCGTCAGGATGGTGCCCTCGACAGGATTGGCAATCCCTTTGTAAGCAGTTTGCGATGCTCTGGCCAGGGCCCGGGCGAAATCCCCGCCGTCGAAACTGGCCTTGCCCTCCAGCCCTTTAGCGAAGCCTCTAAAGAATTGAGATAGGATAACCCCGGAATTGCCCCGCGCACCCATCAAGGCGCCGTGAGCCAGTGATTTGGCTACCGAACAGGCCTGGTTATCCGAATTGGACTTCACCTCTCCCAGGGCGAACTGCATGGTGAGCACCATATTGGTGCCCGTATCACCGTCAGGAACGGGAAAAACGTTTATGGCATTGATATCGGGGGCACTCTTCTGCAGCCAGGCGGTCCCTGCAGCAAACATTTCCTTCAGGGTTTTACCGTCGGCTAAATCACTTTTCATTCCACCCCTTCACCCGGGCTAAGAATTGTGATATCATTACGCAAATTCAACAGAAAGAGAAGTCTCTATGAAGTGCGAAATTTGCGGCAAAAGGGTTGGTTTTGGGTGCAGTGTAAGCCATTCCAAACAGCATACCCACCGGCACTGGTTCCCTAATATTCAACGTGCTACGATTATGGTAGAGGGAAGGAAGAGAAAAGTCAACATCTGCACCAGGTGCCTCCGCACCCAGTACAAAGCCGCCCGCTAAAAAATGGGGTCAACTCTATTTTTCTTCACAACCGTGGGGCGTGCAGAGAAGCCGGGGAAAAACAGAGTTGACCCCATTTTCTACAGGTCCACTTCAAAAAGTATCTCTGTTTTGTTGAACCCGCACCTCTTGTAGAACCTTCTGGCTTTAACGTTTGTCTTTTCCGTGCTCACTTCAACTTCACAACATCCTAGTTGCCTGCATTTCTCTATAGTGGCCAGGACCAGCTGCTTGCCGATGCCCTTCCCCTGATATTCCTTTGTCACAACAAGCTCATCAATCAAAGCCGACGGACTCTGGTGCAGAATCGTCTGTCTAGTCATGAAATGGATGAATCCCACCGGGGTCCCCTTTATCGCCGCCACCAGGAAATGTGATTTACTATCCTTCAGGTGGTGCTCGCAGGTTTCAAGCGCGATTCCGATGTCGATACATTCAGTATCGTCCATGGCATCTACGAGTTCGGTCACCAACTTCCGAATCGCCGACAAATCCGATTTTCTGGCCTTTCTAATGACAATATCTTTCATCTCAAATACTAAGCGACACAGACGGCTCTTTCTAGAAATTTTGCATTTTGGCTTGTAATTTTGATTTTTGACCTTTGAACTTTGATATTGTTTATGATTTCTGTGAGGTTGCTTCCCTCAGCTTCCTCATTGCCCCGCTTATCCCTTCCTGGGCCCTGAATACGCTGTTTCCCGCCACCAGGACAGTGGCGCCCGCTTCAACCACGTCAGGGGCGTTGTCCGCATTGATCCCCCCGTCGACTTCGAGCTCGGCGCCCAGTCCTCGATCATCCAGTGTCTTGCGTACGCTCTCTATCCTGGGCAATGTCTCAGGGATAAAGGATTGCCCGCCGAAGCCCGGATTGACGCTCATAACAAGGACCAGGTCCACCTGACGGAGAAACTCCTCCACCGCGCAGATGGGAGTGGCCGGATTTAAGGATACTCCCGCCCTGGCCCCCGATTCCTTTATCAAGCGTATCGTGGCCTGCACATGGGGAGAGGCTTCCACGTGCACGGTGATAATATCGGCGCCGGCGTCGACAAATTGAGATACGTACCGCTCCGGGTGCTCTATCATGAGATGAACGTCCAGAGGCAGGCCGGTCACGGCACGAATCGAAGCCACCACGGAAGCACCGATGGTGATATTTGGCACAAAGTGCCCGTCCATGACATCCACGTGGATATAGTCGGCCCCGGCCCCGGCCACCTCGTCAATCTGCTCACCCAGGCGGGCAAAATCAGCCGAAAGAATCGAGGGCGCCAGCTTAATCATTTCTTAGTCAGCCTCCTGGCTCTCCTCAGCGCCTTCGCCACCTGCTGCGGAGAAGTGCCCCCGGCCACGTTCCGGGCGACTACCGATGATGCTAGAGTTATGTCATAGACATCGCCGGCGAAGAGCGGGGAAAACTCGCGGTATTCCTTCCGTCCAAGTTCCCGGAAGCTCTTGCCCTTGCTCATGGCATATTCGCTCAGCCTGGCCACCACTCCGTGGGCTCTCCGGAACGGCAGGCCTTTCTTGACCAGATAGTCAGCCAGGTCCGTGGCCAGGACATAATCTGTCTTCATCGCCTGGGCAATACGCCCGGCGTTTATCTTGATTGTCTTTATCATTCCGGCCGATACTGCCAGGCTGGCCTGCAGCGTATCCACTGTGTCGAAAAGCCCTTCCTTGTCCTCCTGCATGTCCCGGTTATAGGCTAAAGGCAGCGACTTCATAATGGTCAACATGCCCATCAGGTGGCCGTACACCCGCCCGGTCTTCCCCCTGGCCAGCTCGGCCACGTCGGGGTTCTTTTTCTGGGGCATGATGCTGCTGCCCGTGGTAAAGGCTTCGCCAATCTTTATGAAGCCGAACTCGTTCGATGACCACAGGACAAGCTCTTCGGCCAGGCGGGAAAGGTGCATTATCGTGATGGCCGCCGCCGCTTCGTACTCTATGATGAAGTCCCTGTCGGAAACGGCATCCAGGCTGTTGGTGCTTACCTTGCTGAAGCCCAGCTCCTGCGCTACGAACTCCCGGTCTATGTGATAAGGGACTCCGCCTAAGGCGCCGCTGCCCAGCGGCATGACGTCGGTGCGGCCCAGACAGTCGTGAAATCTCTCTTTGTCCCGTTGGAACATCTCGAAATAAGCCAGCAGATGATGTGCCAGCAGGACCGGTTGGGCTTGCTGAAGGTGGGTATAGCCGGGCATGATGACGTCCTTGTTCGCGCCGGCCAGCTCCACCAGCACGGCCTGCAGGGCTCTTATCTTATCAACGGTCTTCAGGATTTCCTCTTTGACGAACAGCCGCAGGTCCAGGGCCATCTGGTCGTTTCTGGAGCGGGCGGTATGAAGCTTGCCTGCTGTCTCGCCTATCTTTTCAAACAACCGCGCTTCGATATTCATGTGTATGTCCTCAAGCTCGGTCCTGAATTGAAACCTCCCCCGCTCGATTTCCTTTCGAATAGAGTCGAGCCCCTTGATTATCACCGCCGCCTCGCCCCCGGCTATTATCTCCTGCTTGGCCAGCATTCTGGCGTGGGCGATGCTTCCCTCGATGTCCTGGCGATATAGCCGGCGGTCGAAGGGAATAGAAGCCCCGTAATCCCGTGCTTGTTTATCAGTCATGCTGAGTTTTATAGGCGAGCTTTTCATAGACCTAGGTACCTCCTCCAGTCTTCATGGGGCGGACCAACAAAATGGCCACGACAGCTATAGCATAACATACCGTAGACACTAATGCTGCGGTATTATAGGAACCGGTTGTTTCGCGGAGAGTGGCCCAGATCAAAGGCCCCCAGCCCCCGATCAAGCCGTAGCCAAAGGTGATAATTCCGAACAGCGAGCCCACACGCGCCCTGCCGAAAAGATCGCCCAGCAATGGAGCATACAGGGGGACCTGCAGGCCTGTGCCCAGGCCCACGCCGATGGAGAGCGCCATCAGGCCCGGCTGGGTATGTACTCCCAGCCATCCGTAAAGCATAGCTGCCGTGGCGATGATGAGACCTACCGGCATCACGCGTCCCTTTCCATATTTGTCGCCCAGCCAGCCGCCTGCTACGGAACCGACCATCCACGCCAGCGCGAATACCGTGGCAAAAATCCCGGCGGCTGCCTCCGGGCAGCCCAGTTCCGTGCCCCACGTTACTGAGTGGGCCGCCAGTCCGTTAAGGCCGATGTTATATACAGAGTAGGCGGTCAGCAGCATGAGGAACTGCGGCGTTTTCAGAGCACGCTTTATATTCCAGGATATCTCTATGGATGCCGTCCCGTCGGCAGCCGATGGAGATGCCCGGCCGTCAGGACGCAGTCCTACAGACTCCGGAGTGTCGCGAATGACGAACAGCGCGCACAGTATGATGACGGCGCCGAAACAGATTCCCAGGACAAGTGAAGTGTAACGCCACCCCTGGGAATCGGCCAGCCCCGTCATTACCGGCATGAATATGGAGTTGCCCAGGGCCCAGGCGCTGCCGGTGATGCCGGCCACTGCTCCCGCCCGCTTTATGAACCACTTGCGTGTTGTCGCCATGACTGGGACATAGTGGGTCAGACCGACTGCCGCCGACAGGAGCACGCCGTAATAAAGATACAGTTGCCAGGGCGCTTGCACGGCCGAGAACAGTACCCAGCCCAGGATGGTAATGGCGCCGCCGATTAAGAAAGTCTTCCGGCTTCCGATTCTGTCGACCAGTACGCCCGCGAGCAGGACAAACAGAGCGTACAGCCATATGGCGATACTCTGGGCCAGGCTTATTGTCTCCCTTGTCCAGCCCAGGTCGTCCATGATGAAGGGCAGGAAGGCAGCCAGGTTGTATCTGCCCAGAGACGCAACGATATCTATGGCAAACAGCCCCACGACTATCCACCATCCATAGAATATGGGCTGCTTCCTGGTCAAAGCGTCACACCTTTCATGCTTCTGAAGTTCCGGCTGTACAGCCGGTCACAGGAAACGAATGGTGGGTACTCTTGGACCTGTTTGTCGGTGTTTTTCACAGAGCGACTACACAAATGACTAATCCGTATCTATCTCATCTGCTTGGTCAATACTGTCATAACAGCTTGGTGAATTCGCTTACCGACAATCCCGCCTGACGAATAATAGCTCTTAGTGTTCCTCTATCCAATTCCTTATGAAGAGGGACAACCAATTGACAAAACGGCTCATCCCGCCTGACCGTCACGTGACTACCCTCATGCCTTTTGGGATAGAATCCTGCCTTTGCCAGAGCTTTGATACACTTTTCGCCTGATAGGACAGGAAGCTTGCTCATACCACTACCACTGATACGGCAAACTTCTCTTTGGGCACAGGAATGCTATCCTCCTCGAGGGCGTGGATATAACAGCTTATCGCTTCCTTGATGTTCTTTATTGCTTCCCTTTTTGTCTTTCCCTGGCTGACGCAGCCGGGCAAGCTAGGGCACTCCACTACCCAGTAGCCATCCTCACCGGGATATAAAATAACCTCTCGCATTTCCCCTCCTCTCTAATTCTCTTGGCACGTCGGTTCTCGCTTTCAGCAATTATACCTTGTTTTGCTGCTATTTTTAACAGGAACAATAACCCTGTGTAATTGCGAGCCCTTTCTCTATTCCACTGTCATTGCGAGGAGCCCCGAGGAATCGGGGCGACGCGGCAATCTCATTTGCCGAATCCCAAACACGATTGTAGTGCGACCTTTCAAGGTCGTGCAATGCCGCCTTGGCACGAGGCCAAAGCCTCGCACTACATTTTTCGCTTTGATTTGTCATTTTGATATTGTTTAGGATTTGGTGCTTGGGATTTCCCTTCAGAGATCGCTTCGGCACTGTCGTGCCTGGCAAAGACACACCCCATGTCATTGCGAGGAGCCCCGATGAATCGGGGCGACGTGGCAATCTCATTTGCCAGATTCCAAACACGATTGTAGTGCGACCTTTCAAGGTCGTGGAATGGCGCCTCGGTACGAGGCTAAAGCCTCGCACTACATTTTTCGCTTTGATTTGTCATTTTGATATTGTTTAGGATTTGGTGCTTGGGATTTCCCTTCAGGGATCGCTTCGTCGCCCGCGGCTCCTCGCAACGACACACTCCACGTTACGAAGGCGTTGACCAAGGGCAACGGATTCCATTCCGCAGCGGTTAGATGTATAATGGAATGAAGAGGGTATAAGAACAAACTGACAATGACTAACCCTCAAAGGAGTGAGTAGATGCGTGTTTTGAAGGTCATTTATGTTCTGGCTATAGCGGCTTCGATTATTGCGCTTGTCATCGCGGGCGTCGATGCCTTCTATCCTGAGTCTTCACCATGGCAGAATTCAGAGGTACATGCCAGGAACGTATTTTTCGTTGCCTTGCCTCTGGGCTTGGTGCTTGCTGTCGCGGGCGCCTTCCTCCAGAGAAAGTCGGGTATCTTCGGGGCCGGCTTGATTCTGGGGGGCGTGGGGACGATGGTATATGCAATTGTGCCTTATGGGCTGGACAGCACACTGAGATTTGCCGGCATCGCTGTCATCCTGCTTGTGCTGATCTTCGTGGGCAACAGGGTCTTCCTTTCCCTAAAAAGAACCTAACGTGTTTCTCTAAACACTGATACTTTGTCTTGCCGGCGTTTTTGACAGGAGCGCCTGCTCGCAGATTCCATTCCGTGGTAGTTAGATATATAATGGAATCGAGGGGGAGATAGAAAAACGGACGTTGACTAACCCTCGAAGGAGCGAATAGGTGCGTATTCTTAGAGTCATCTACGTTCTGGCTATAGCGGTTGCGCTCACCGTGCTCGTCATCGTGGGCGTACAGACTTTCTATCCCGCCCCCCAGTACCCGGACTGTTATGAGCTGCTGGGGCCCGCGCCGGATTACGAGAGCCCTGAGTATCAAGAGTGGGATCAAGAATGCACCAGCCTTGGGGACGAATACCGGCAGGAAGCAGCGGTGCATGACAGGAACACATTCTTCATTGTCCTGCCTCTGGGGGTGGTGTTTGCCGTCGTGGGCACGGTCATACTGAGAAGGCTGGGCATCTTTGGGGTCGGTTTGATTCTGGGCGGCCTGGGAACGATGATATTCGCGGTAGTACCTTATGATCTGGACAACATACCGAGGTTCATCGGCGTTGCTGTCATCCTGGCTGTGCTTATCTTCGTAGGATATAAGGTCTTCATCTCGTTGAGAAAAAGCTAGCGTGTCTTTCCATAATAATAGAACAGGGGGAATATAAACATGCCAGTTATCCGTACTCCGGACAAACGTTTTTCCAAATTGCCCGGTTTCCCTTTTGCCCCGCACTATATCGAGCTCAACGGACTGCGCATACATTACGTGGATGAAGGCAAAGGACAGGCCATACTTTGTTTGCACGGCGAGCCCTCATGGTCGTTCCTGTATCGTAAGATGATTGCCGTTATGTCCAAAAAGCACCGCGTTGTAGCTATGGACTTTCTCGGTTTTGGCCGGTCCGATAAGTTTACCGAGCGGGAAGCATATTCCTTCAGGATGCACCTGGGCACGTTGACGGGCTTCATAAAGGCCATGGACCTCAAGCAGATAACCGTTGTGGTCCAGGATTGGGGTGGGTTGATTGGCCTGGCTGCGGTCGCCCATATACCGGACCGTTTTGCCCGGCTGGTTATCATGAATACCGGCCTGCCCACGGGCAAGGGCAAGCCCGGCGAAGCTTTCCTGGCCTGGCGAAAGTATGCCGAGACCCATCCCGACATGCAGATCGGGCAGTCCATACTGGGCGGCATGGCCCACCCCGAGAAGATTACTAAAGAAGTCGTGGCTGCCTATGAGGCGCCCTTTCCCGACGTTAAACACAAGACCGGGGCTGCCGTGTGGCCGCTCCTCGTTCCCATCAGACCCGACGACCCCGCTGCCGCCGAAATGCGGCATGCCCGGGAGGTCCTGTCCAAGTGGGACAGGCCGGCCCTGGTCATGTTCTCAGATAAAGACCCTATTACGGGCGGCGGTGACAAGTTCTTCCGCTCTCTTATACCTACAGCCAAAGACCAGCCGGACATTACCATCAAGGACGCCGGACACTTCCTCCAGGAAGAGAAGGGCCGGGAAATATCGAAACATATACTGGCTTTCATGAAAAGAACGCCTGTCTCCTAGCACTTCGGCCATCATATCCTGCTCTGCCGGCATTCATGACAGGAGCACGAGCCTCCCGCATCATTGCGAGCCATTTCCCTACCTCAGTGACATTGCGAGCCCTTTCTCCCCCTCTTAAGATAAGAGGGGTCAGGGGAGTTATGAAGGAAGCCCCTGTCCCCTTGTCATTGCGAGCGGAGCGCGGCAATCTCGTTAGCTAAATTCTGACTCCTGAACTCTGACCACCGCCTGCTATCTGCTGCCGCTTTTGTCATTTGGATTTTGAGCTTGATTTGGCATTTGGGCTTTGTCATTTGCCATTACGGGTTCCCCTCTTAAGATCAGAGGGGCAAGGGGAGTTATGAAGACGAGACGGTACGCTGGCCACTGTCAATGGGCTTGACAAGCGCCTGGGGAAGGAGTATCTTCATTGTAGATACTGTGAATGGAGGTTCGATATGAGGACGCGTGTTCAGAAATGGGGTAACAGCCTCGCTTTGCGCATTCCGAAATCTTTCGCTGACGAAGTGGGGCTCCGGAAAGAAACATCCGTCGAACTATCGCTGGCAGACGGGAAAATCGTGGTCGCGCGGCTGACTAAGCCGGAGCTGACCCTCGAACAGCTTCTATCAAAGGTCACCAAAGACAACTTGCATCACGAGGTTGATACCGGTTCCGCCGTGGGGAACGAGACGTGGTAGACCGCCGTGCCTACGTGCCTCGTTGCGGAGATGTGGTGTGGATTAGCTTAAATCCGCAAGCAGGTCACGAACAGGCCGGGCGCCGGCCGGCCGTAGTGCTGTCGCCGCAAAGCTATAACAGCAAGGTAGGACTGGCCATCCTTTGCCCGATAACCGGCCAGCCCAAAGGCTACCCTTTCGAGGTTCTTCTTCCCGCGGGCTTGCCGGTGGCAGGAGCGATATTATCTGACCAGGTTAAAAGTCTGGATTGGCGAGCCCGACGTGCCGAATTGATATGCGCTTTGCCGGCCGGGACGATATCGGAGGCGCTCCAGAAGCTGGGAACGTTGTTGTCGGAATAAGAGAACGTGCCTTGCCTGTCGGTATTTCCAACAGGAGCACGAGCCTCCCGGGTCATTGCGAGCCATTCCCTACCTCAGTGACATTGCGAGGCCTTTCTCCCCCTCTTAAGATAAGAGGGGTCAGGGGAGTTATGAAGGAAGCCCCTTCCCTTTGTCATTGCGAGCACTTTCTCTCCCCACTGTCATTGCGAGGAGCCCCGATTAATCGGGGCGACGCGGCAATCTCGTTAGCTAAATTCTGACTCCTGAACTCTGACCACCGCCTGCTATCTGCTGCCGCTTTTGTCATTTGGATTTTGAGCTTGATTTGGCATTTGGGCTTTGTCATTTGCCATTACGGGTTCCCCTCTTAAGATCAGAGGGGCAAGGGGAGTTATGAAGACGAGACGGTACGCTGGCCACTGTCAATGGGCTTGACAAGCGCCTGGGGAAGGAGTATCTTCATTGTAGATACTGTGAATGGAGGTTCGATATGAGGACGCGTGTTCAGAAATGGGGTAACAGCCTCGCTTTGCGCATTCCGAAATCTTTCGCTGACGAAGTGGGGCTCCGGAAAGAAACATCCGTCGAACTATCGCTGGCAGACGGGAAAATCGTGGTCGCGCGGCTGACTAAGCCGGAGCTGACCCTCGAACAGCTTCTATCAAAGGTCACCAAAGACAACTTGCATCACGAGGTTGATACCGGTTCCGCCGTGGGGAACGAGACGTGGTAGACCGCCGTGCCTACGTGCCTCGTTGCGGAGATGTGGTGTGGATTAGCTTAAATCCGCAAGCAGGTCACGAACAGGCCGGGCGCCGGCCGGCCGTAGTGCTGTCGCCGCAAAGCTATAACAGCAAGGTAGGACTGGCCATCCTTTGCCCGATAACCGGCCAGCCCAAAGGCTACCCTTTCGAGGTTCTTCTTCCCGCGGGCTTGCCGGTGGCAGGAGCGATATTATCTGACCAGGTTAAAAGTCTGGATTGGCGAGCCCGACGTGCCGAATTGATATGCGCTTTGCCGGCCGGGACGATATCGGAGGCGCTCCAGAAGCTGGGAACGTTGTTGTCGGAATAAGAGAACGTGCCTTGCCTGTCGGTATTTCCAACAGGAGCACGAGCCTCCCGGGTCATTGCGAGCCATTCCCTACCTCAGTGACATTGCGAGGCCTTTCTCCCCCTCTTAAGATAAGAGGGGTCAGGGGAGTTATGAAGGAAGCCCCTTCCCTTTGTCATTGCGAGCACTTTCTCTCCCCACTGTCATTGCGAGGAGCCCCGATTAATCGGGGCGACGCGGCAATCTCGTTAGCTAAATTCTGACTCCTGAACTCTGACCACCGCCTGCTATCTGCTGCCGCTTTTGTCATTTGGATTTTGAGCTTGATTTGGCATTTGGGCTTTGTCATTTGCCATTACGGCTTCCCCTCTTAAGGCATGTCCTGAGCGAAGTCGAAGGATCAGAGGGGTCAGGGGAGTTATGAAGGAAGCCCCAATCTGTCGAGGCGAGGGGCCTCAGACACTGCGGAGCCGGTTCCGAGCCCAGGTAAGAACACTGCGTCCGCCCGGACTTCCCGGCTGGATGCCCGGGCTTGAGCTGCGCCCGTCTTACTGGACCATGAATCCTTTGGCATGTCTTCGGGCGGCCGGGTCCCTGGCCTTTAGCATCAACAGGCCCACTACAAAACAGAGGAGCGCCGGTGCCAGGAAGGGCATGAACGTTACCGCCAAATGCCCTGTATAGTCGGCTATATAAGTCACAGTTATGGGACCGAGCACCAGTCCGATATCTCCCATGACACGGTAGATTCCCATGGATGTGCCCAGCTTGCCTTTAGGCGCCACATCGGCAGGCCAGGCAGCGATGGAGCCTTGTAGGCCGGTGGCCAGACCGTAGAAAGCCATGATGCCCGTAAGGCCGGCCAGGCTTCCCTGCGACGGAATCAGCAGCACGGCAATACCGCTCAGGAACAGGCAGGCCATTATAGGTTTCTTTCTCCCCACCTTATCCGAGAGCCAGCCGGAGGGGAAACTGCATACAGAGGTAACGATGGCCGCCACCGTCAGCACTATTCCGATCCTCTCCTCGGACAGGCCCAGGTTGAGGGAGGCATACAGTGGAACAAGCGTTGAACGTACGCCGGACCTCAGGAAAAACAGCGCCAGGACCGAGCAGTTCACCAGCATAAATGGGCCGTTCGATATGACGCTGATGATGTCTTGTATGCGCATTTTCGGCCCTGTTGCCTGTGCCGAGTCCGCCGGCTCCTTCAAGCGCAATGTGGCGATTAGGCCGATAAAGGCGAATATAGCGTATGCAAAAAAGGGTGCGTTCAGGCCGAAATGAGCAGCGGTATAGCCGCCGATAGTGGGCCCGAAAGCAGTGCCCGCGAATATAAGCCCCGTATACAGCGACATATACCGGCCCCGGGACTCGCCGGCGGTCACCTGCGCCACCCAGGTTGTTGCCGAGGTTATGTAGAGGGCGGAACCTAATCCTTCCACAACACGTGCGAAAATCAGCCAGGCGTAATCTTCGGCTGTGCCGGCTGCGATTGACGACACGATTATCAACACCAACCCGAGTATCATGTTTCTTTTCCTGCCGAAACGGTCTGCCAGGAAGCCCGCCGGTATGTCCATCACCAAACGCGCCAGGGCAAACGCCGATACCGCCCATCCTACAAGCGCTACGGGAATCGAGAATGAAAGTGCATACTGGGGAAGGACAGGTGAAATGATGCTGATACCCAGTATAACGAAGCCGGAAACCAGTGAGAGGTTCAGGATTTCAAAGAGCCGCTGCTTCATTTACAGAAAACCCATTATGTGCATGCCTCATACAGTTGTCAACAATCATTCTGCAGGGTGTGCCATATGAGCCCAGAAAGAGAAAGGCGGGGAAATATCTCAGCATATACTGGCCTTCATAAAGAAGAACGCCTGTTGTCCGGTACTCCAGCTATTCTGCTTGTTTTGCTGGTATTCTTAACAGGAGCACTAACCTCTCGTGTCATTGCGAGTCCCGGCTTGTCGGGGCGTGGCAATCTCATTAGCGCTGACTACTGACTCCTGACCCCTGACTGCTAGTCCCTAATCCCTAATCCCTAGTCCCTGACCCCTGCTCTTGCCCGGAGCACCTGCTTGAAGCCCGAGGACATCGCACCTGCCTAGAGCCGAATCCTTGAAGAGCTACATAAAGGTTTAGTTCTTGTTGGTCACTACTGGTGGGTGTATAATCGAAGTACCACAAGAGTTGATTTCGGAGCAGCGATATTATGCGAGTGCGGATAACCAATCAACCAGCAGCAGAGCGAGATGAATGGCTCGGCTATAATCTCCGCTCTCTGCTTGAATCTAACAGAGAAAATGGGTTCGTTGTCTTTCGGTTTATGGTTGCCTTTGTTAGAACGAGTGGCTTGGTCCGAATAGCTGGTGCAATGGATTCATTTAGAGGAAATGGCGGACGGGTTGAGGCTGTGTTAGGTCTCGACAGCAGGGGTACTTCAAAGCAAGCTTTGCGCATGCTTCACGGATTAGCTCATGAAGTCTATGTATATCATGACACATCTCCAAACAGAACATTCCATCCTAAGTTATACCTACTAGCAAATCCGGGAAACAATGCCATAGTGCTTATAGGATCCTCAAATCTGACTGCCGGTGGATTGTTCACTAATTACGAGATTACGGCGCAAATGGACCTTGATCTGGCTAATCCGGATGATTCTTATCTTTACAGGAGTATTGATCAGATATTCACTTTCTATAAAGACGCTTCCACAGGGTGTTCCTTGCGGTTATCTGAAGAGCTTATGAATCGATTGGAGAACGAAGAGCCAAGCCTTCTATTAGATGAAGAAACAGCTCTTGATGAGTCAGAGCTGACGGATGCAGGGGTTGTTGCTGAGGGACCTGGCCGTTACACAGCAGGGGGCTTGTTCAGTACACGTCGCTTTGCGCCGGCGCCCCAGCCAGATTTGCGTGCACCAAGGCACGGCAGAAGAGTTGCTGGGAGGCCAAGAGTCATCCGGAGAGGATTTTGGAAAGTACTGTCAAACTTCGATGTCAATCCTGGTAGTGCTCCGGGGCAGATAATAGTACCGATACGATTCGCACACTACTTCCCGCCAGTTACAATGACACACGGGCCAGACGCGGGCGGAAGAGGCAGGCAATGGGAGTGCTCTCTAAGTGTTTTGCTTAGTGGTCCGAGCGGAAATATTGTCGCTGATGATGCGAGGTTCATTATCTACGAGCCACATACGGGACACCCTCGCCCAAATACTGAATCCAGATTTACTTTTCATAACAGTGCTATATTCAGCCTATTGTCCACCGGAGACATGCTGATTTTTCAGCGCCAGACGTCTCAGCATTGGTTCCGAGTTACCCTCGCTAGTCCGGGCAGTCGTCAGTATCAATTTCATAGGGGACGGACCAACCTGAGATTCGGTGAAATATAACAACCAGCCTGCATTAGTACGAATTCTCTTCAGGAATACGGATACGGGGCCAAGTCGACCTAATTGGAGTACACCAAGACATAAGAGTGTTTAGGCACCGTCTTGTATCCTTTTATAAACGATGCTGTATACTTTCGTTGATCATATTGGTAACTGTCAAGTCTAGCAAATCCCGTTTTCCTGCATAATTCATCATAGACCGCCTTCATGGGAACCAATTCACCTTTGTATACCGAATCACCGATTACGATAGCCAGTATGCTCGAGGGCTTCAGAATTCGCTTAATGCTTTGTAGGCAAGAATTCATTAGATTTCGATAACTGTTCGGGTCTTCCGATTTATCGCAATGACGGTTACGTGAACCTATCTCGGCGCTTTGTACGATCTTGTGGTCGTAGCCTAGACAGAACATCCTTAGCTTGTGATAAAGATAGTAATCATAAGAATTCATATATGGCGGTGATGTAACGATGATATCGGCCACCGAATTCGGTACGCAGGCCAGAGAAGTCGCATCACACCGCATAATAGTTGCTGAGGAGCTAGCCAGTCGGCTGAATTCCAGAGAACGCGGAATCATATCGGTCAGCTTCTGGGCATATGCTCTCAACGCAAAGCCTGGTGGATGATTCTTATCAACAGCCACCCAGCGTGTATCACTTTCCTGGCGGGATACCTTTACTATCACGGCCGAAAAGGCTGTGAGCGCAAGAGTACGCGATTGTGGCGATACTAACTGTTCAATGGCTTTTCTGACATATCCCAGTTCAAGGAGAACTTCGTTATCAAACCAATGGTCTCTGTTCTTGAAATTTGGAATAGAATCTGCCAAGTTTGAGTGCACGACATCTGAAATATTTAGCAGCCCCTCATTAACATCTAACAGCAGCTGGTTTAGCTCGTCAACGTGAGAACTTTCAAGTTTTGTGGTTTTCGCTTCACTTACCAGACAGGCAATAGGGTTCAGATCAGTACCAATTGACGGTCTCCCTTGAAGGCAAGCTTCGACAAGAGTTGTACCGCTACCACAGAACGGGTCGACTACTAGTTGCCCAGGCATTGTGTATTTTTCAATTAGTGCCCGAGGGATGTGTGGTATAAACTTTGCAGGGTACGGGTGAAAATTGTGCGTGAGGTAATTCTTATCCCGCACCTTATCTAGGTCTATCCCCAGACCTCTTAGCCCTGGTTCTAAGAAGTCGTCAGTCTTCAACTGAAAATCGAGTTGCCTTGCTGTACTAAGTTGCGTTTGCCCTCTCATCTTTCTTGAAGGTCAGCAGATATGAGTGTCCTATATTCAAATAGAAATTTCGCGAAGGGTAACCCAGGCATACTAGGGGGCGAAACCGAGTTTGATCATAAATCCTTATATCCCACAATACAAAACCTGCTGATTCTGCACATTCAATGATGTCACCATGGAAGTTGACATACACAATTCCTTCCTTCAGGTTCCGAAAATCCTTTACTACCCAAACTGCATATGAAGAGTCACGTAGAACACGGTAAGACGAAGCGAAAACTTCTTTGATGGAGCACAGACAGTTTTCATAGCTCATGTTGCTTAAATCTTCGCCTTTTGAAGAATAGGGCTGAGGATTTGCTACCGGATTGATGCTGGAGTGTTCTCTCCATTTATACGCGAAGCTTCCCGAGATATTCTTCAGCAAGTTAGAATACGGAGGACTGGTTAGAATAAAGTCAACACTGCATGGAGCAACATGCAATTCCATATTTCTCGCATCATCAATGATAACACGCACTTGATCTGAAGTGCATCCAGACGCTATTAGGTCTTTCTGAGCTATATTTGCGAATTCATCGTTTAATTCAATACCAATTCCCCTCCTACCTAGCTGATAAGCCGCATCCAGAGTTGTACCTACGCCGACAAAAGGATCGAGTACTAGCTCTCCCTTCTTAGTGAATATTGATATTTGTTGTAGCGCGAGCGATTCGGGAAAACAAGCTCCGTGTCGTCTCTGCTTGTCGGATCTATTATCTGGATAACTTTCGACACTCTTACTTGCTTTCGCCCATTCTGCCCCAGTTAGTTCGTTCAGTTCCCTGGGCCTTTTATCCTGTCCCTTGCCGAAGCATGCTTGGCACAGCGTTCGGGCTAGACGCTGAGTGCCTATTGGTGCTTCGGTGAGTCTACCACACGATTGGCACACGAATTTTGTCCTCCACCTAGTAACCATCAAATCCCTCAGATCCTAGTATCTATTTGCATTCCAGCTTTAACCACCGAACATGTTAATTTGCCTTGGTCATAACAATAGCAGTTGCTCTCGCTCCAATATATCTTTTAAGACACCATTCAGTTTTTCCATTGCCAGTGGTGATGGTCGAGTCTTCCCCAGTTCCCATCTTTGGACGGTGTTAAGACAAACACCTAAGGATCTAGCCAACTGCTCCTGTGTCCACCCTTTGCGGTCCCGGCAGTGCTTGATCTTGGCTGCTAATTGATCCACGTTGATTATTCTATAGCATATGTTGCAGAAGATGTCAAGAGATTACCTTCTTAGGAGTGAAACCCTAGGGATGCTGTATCGATTAGGCCTGCTACGAATCAGGCGCTTTGTCTCCAGCATAGCGCTCTGACCGACCCCAGCATCACCTCTCGACGGAAGCTCAGTTCTTGCAACGGTTCATAGTGACAAAATACACACATCCCTGGGTCCAGTGCAATCTCGTAACACTGGAAACAGAATTCAGAACAATACTCAATTGGACTACCAGTACTATTCTCCTATTGTCACGAATTTCAACACTGCATAGAATGATTTGTTATCTCGAAATCGGGAGTTTAGGTTGAGCGTACTTGCAAGAGTTGTCAAGGCGGCTTGGGCAGAACTGAACAAGCCCAAAACATATGTCACAGGCGATGAATTCGAGCACTACGTCCGTGGATACTTGTTCACCAAGGAAGGATATGACCTAGTGCATCAAACCCATGATTATGAAACCAACAGAGATGACTTCGTTGAAACCTCGAAGGAGCCGGACTTCAGATTCAGGTCAAGAAGAAGTGGCCGAGAATTTCTAGTCGAGGCGAAATACAGATCACGGCTTTATCAGGAGGCTGTCGAATGGTGCAAACCATATCAGCTAAATAGATACATGGCGATCGATAAGGATATGCCGGTGCTTGTTGCCATCGGCTCAGGCGGACGTCCAAATTCGCCTGAGCATGTCTACATAGTGCCGGTAAGGCATATTAAGTACAGAAGGCTGTTTCCATCTTCCCTAAGGCATTACGAAGTGCCGACCAACCGATGTGTGAACGCAGACAGGATTTTATTGTCACTGCAAGGCTTGGGTGGGGAATCCCGCTGAATTCCAGGGACGCCATACCAATCAGGCCTGCCACAAATCCGGTATTATGTCCCCAAAATACTACTCGAAGTAATGCTTCATTCACTCATTTTGGGGTGACTCTTCAGGTTTGCGATTATTTGAACAACAAATAGTCCGAGCATGATGAGCCCCCTCTCTAGTCCCTGGTCTCCAGTCTCTAGTCCCTAGTCTCCAGTCTCTAGTCTCTAGTCTCTAGTCCCCAGCCCCTAGCCTCCGTTGACAGTGTTCGTCGGCGTGGACTACAATTGGTGCAGAGGACAGTCATGTTGACAGAATACATCGAGGCGGCCATGAGGAAAGCTACGTATGAAAAGCTTGAAGATGGCACTTACTGTGGGAAGATTCCTGAGTGCCCTGGAACAATCGCCTTCAGCGAAACCCTTTATGAATGCCAAATCGAGCTGAGATCGGTTCTTGAAGGCTGGCTGCTGGTCAAGATAAGGCACGGTGATCACTTGCCCGTCATAGACGGACTCGACCTGAACAAGGGCATACCAGCGCTTGAGGGAACCGTCGCCCATGGCTAAATGGGCGCCGTGCAAACGCAGGGTTTTCATAAGGAAATTAGCCGGATTGGGTTTTAGCCCACCTGAACCAGGTGGGCGTCATTTTTGTATGCGTTACGGGACACATACGCTGGCCATCCCCAGCAATGCGGAATATTCTGTGCCCCAACTCAAGGCACTTCTAAAGGAAGTGGAGCACATGATCGTAAGGAAGATTTCCTTGCAGGAATGGCAGTCGCTTGATTGAGAGATTCTGAGTTTTGGGGAACCCCGCCCGCCGCAGGTTGCTCAGAGTGACATCCCTTTTTGTCTTTCTGAATGGATTGGAGCGGAGCCCCCGTGTCATTCTCAACAAAACGAAGCGGAGTGAAGAATTTCGATTCTTCGCTGTTCTCCCTCATAGGGTGAGAGGGAGTTAGAGGGAGTTACGAACTCTTCTACCGTCTACTGGCTCCGGACTACTCTCCAATGTCTAATCTCCCTGTCTCCAGTCTCTTCAACGTATCTCCACTGTATCTCTACTAATCTCTAACTGTCTCCAATCTCCAGTGTCTCTAGCGTATCTCCGCTGTATCTCCACTAATCTCCCTGAATCTCTAGCAGTCTCTATTGTATCTCTAGCCCCTAGTCCCTGACCCCTGGCCCCTAACTGCGCCATTTCCCCCTTGTTCGAATAAGGAATTCATGCTAATCTCTCCTTGGAACTCGTGTGCTACCCTGACAAATCAAACCCCGCGGGCGCGGTTTCTCAGAACCTGACTGTAAACCCAACACGGGTTAGGAGGAAGCGCGGTGGCCAGAAAGGCAACCGGAATGCCCGTAAACATGGCTTCTATTCCGGTACCCTTAGCCCTGCCGAAACATCCCAACTGTGGAACATTACCAATCTGGAAGGCGTTGACCCTGAAATAGCGCTCATTCGAACCCCTGTGTCATTCTGAATGAAGCGAAACGGAATGAAAAATCTCTGCAGATTCTTGGTTGTTCTCCCTCTTAGAGCCTGCCCTGAGCTTGCCGAAGGGGTAAGAGGGAGTCAGACCTGCCTGCCGAACAAGTCCTTTGGCAGGCGGGGAGAGTTACGAACTCTTCCACCGACTCCCGCCTCCCCGTGGTCTTCATTTGTCATGCGGATTTTGGCATCTGGACTTGGTTTGTCATTTGGGCCTCCCTGCGTCACTCCGCCAACCCCCACCGCTCGCAAATATGAAGGGCAAACCGACGAAACGAATCGTGTGTATTTTAAGGGTTAAATGTGCCCGAGGTAATCGCCCTACGTATGAAAAACATCTGTTGAACTCCAGAAAAAATAGCCATTTTTACAGAACGAATCATCCCGGCTTTCCTCATGCTCTTCCCCCCTCTGACAAGGAGGGAAGGGTGTCATTTGGGCTTTGGCACTTGAGCTTTATCTGCCATTTGTGTTGTCTTCTAGCTTCAACTTAAACGTAAACTGTGCTGCGGCGTATTATGGTTGGAGGGGTGCCTCCTTCACCCGCTCATTTTGGGGTGACTCTTCAGGTTTGCGATTATTTGAACTATAAATAGCCCGAGCATGATGAGCCCCCACACCAAAGAAGTCTTCCACGGCATCACCACAAATCCATAGTTCATCGCGTAATAGAGACCCAGGTAGGGTACTATCCACTTCCAGTTTTTCCTCCAGTTCTCTCGAAAATTGATTTTCAGTACATAGTCAAATAGCCATTCTACAAGTAGAAAGGCCAGGAAGATCCCGAGAAAGATGCTGTATCGTACCGTTTCATTCTCCCGTTGCACCAGGAAAATTCCACAGGCTGCGGGAATGGCCAGCAGTAAATAAATCCAACCGAATCGATTAACAAGGTCCAGTCTCTTCTTTCGGACAAGAAAGAGCAAAATCAGAAAGACGCTGTTCACTAATCCGAGGACAAAAAAATACACTTCTAACATCTCGACTCACCTCTTGAAGTGAAGAAATAATACAGCACCAGGTATTAGAATTCCACGGACACCGTACCAGTCAGGCCCACTACAAATCAGGTACTCGGTCCTCGGAATGCCAGTAGCGGAATTGAAAGCACTTCGTTAGGGGCTTGGTGTGGAGTGAAGGCGGAGGGCTAGCGAAGGGACCGCGAATGCGCAGTAATTGATTCCTTTGACGTAGATATTTAGGTTCTACAGCGTGGTAATCCGGCCGGTATCATTCTTGCTTGTTGCCACGAATTGCCTCCCAAACTCCGCCACGACCGCCTCATTTGTGAATCCTAGAGCTTTTCCAGGATTTTGTGATACTCATCGACGCTGATACCCATATCGCGCAGTATCTTGCGCAGCAAAGGCCGCACAATAACCTGCGCACCGTGATCCGGGATAACAATTATGCGGCCTTCAGGGTTTTTGAAACTATTATGACTCCCCTGGCGACGCTTCCACTCGAAACCACAACTTTCCGCTACTTTTCTTAATTCTCTGTAGGTAACCAGGCGGAGTCTGGTCAAGCCAATACCTCAACGCGCCAGGTACCGACGAAATCGGGGAGTGGTTCTTCAGGCGAGGCTGTCTTGAGGTACACAGATATGGCTTCACGAACATTAGATTCGAGGGAGGGCAAATCCGGCGCCTGTGTATAGCAGCCAGGAAGCTCAACGACTTCGCCAACCAGCCATTTGCTTTCGGGGTCTCTTTCCACTACTACGGTATATGAATTTTTCACCTTGTTAAACGCTGGTTTAGCAGGTTTTCTCCTCATTAAACAAAATGCCTGTTGTTTAATAATAGCACTGGAAGGAATAGGTGGCAATCTCTTAGCCCCGCCGAGATTGCTTCGTCGCCTTTGGCTCCTCGCAAAGACATCGGGGAGATTGCGTAGCTTGTTCCGAAGCGCCAGCGAGGAATCTCGTTCCTCGCAATGACAAAGAAAGGTGTCACTAATCGAGTGAGCGAGTGAGCAATCTTCCCAAACTGCGGACGTTGTGCTATAATGAGAGTCACTGTGAGGCGGTCTGGCAAGGCAAGGACTGAGTTTCCCCCCAACAAAATGGCGCAACCACAAATTCCGGGCAACAACTTCAGGAGGTCTTCCTCGAAAAACAGAAAGAACAATGACTAAAGGAAGAAGCATCAATGTGGATGGTGATGGGATGCTGGCTGAAGGCTTACTCAGCGATGAAGCCGAAGTTGAAGATGTCAGTCCCATAGACGAGGAAGTCGAAGAGAAAGAAGAAGGCGAAGAGTTATCCGCCGACGAAACTGAAGAGAGCAAGCCCCCGGCAGCACCAGCGGACTACGACGTAATCGACGACTCAGCTCGCATGTATCTTCAGGAACTCGGCAGGGTGCCGCTGCTTACATCTCACGAAGAGAAGGCACTGTCCCGGAAGATAGAGCTGGGTAGATACGTAGAAAGGTTCAAGGATAACCACTTCAGGAAATACCAGAAATCCCCTTCACCCGTTGACATAGTCATTCACGTAGTTTCTCAATTATCCAGGGGATATCCCATTGCCCGGATCATTGAACAGCGTATTGGTATCGAGCACTCCAGCAATGTGGTAGAGACGATCAGGAATCCTGAATTTCGCGCTGCCATCGATGTTGTCATAGATCCATCGCTAATAGCTGCAATCGCTGAGGAAATAGGTGAAGAGATCACTGTGGCCGAAGGAGCCATAGTAAATCTTTCTATAAACAGTCAACTTTTGCCCGAGCAATTGCTGGAGCTACTGGCCATAGCTAAACCTTCACGGCAGAAACTAAAGGCCCTCGTGACTAACAAGAGGTTCCTGTCTCAACTCGATTCTCATAGCGGTGAGTTTAAGGCTTACTTCGAGAAGGTGGGGACCGAGGCAGAAGTATCAGAAAGGCACCTCACTGAAGCAAACCTGCGCCTGGTGGTCAGCATAGCCAAGAAGCATATTGCGCGTGGCATGCCCTTCCTTGATCTTATCCAGGAGGGGAATATTGGCCTCATGCGAGCTATAGAGAAGTTTCAGTATAGAAGAGGCTACAAGTTCAGTACCTATGCCACCTGGTGGATCAGGCAGGGTATCACTCGGTCTATAGCTGACCAATCCCGTACCATCCGCGTTCCGGTACACATGGTAGAGGCAATTAACAAGATATTACGCACAATGCGGCAGTTAGTTCAAGAACTTGGACGCCAACCGAGTTACGAGGAAATCGGCGGCCGTCTGGATATACCGCCGGAAAGAGTGGAAGAAGTCATGGCTGTGTTCTTCCGTCAGCCAATGTCGCTGGACCTGCCCATTGGCGAAGATGGTGATAGCTGTCTGGGTGACCTTGTCGAGGATCACGGCAGTTTGGCACCAACTGACGCCACTTCACAGCAGCTACTCAAAGAGCAAATAGATAAGGTGCTCGACGAACTTACCGAACGGGAAAAAAGGGTGCTCCAGCTCAGGTTCGGCCTTGGAGACGGACATGCTCGAACACTGGAAGAGGTGGGCAAGGAATTCAGTGTAACTCGAGAAAGAATACGGCAGATTGAAGGCAAGGCTATACGCAAGCTACGTCATCCTTCTCGCAGTCGAAAGCTCAAGGGCTATCTGGAGTGATTTGCCTGAATGGCAGATCAGGCATAGTACCCATCTTCTCAGACAACGTGCCTTTTTTCCATATTAGGAGAGTACGCGGCGAATTTCGGGGACACCATACCGGTCAGGTCTGTTACAAATCAGGTACTATTTCCCCAGAATGCAGGCCCACTGTCAGGGGCTTCAAATCCTAATTACCACCAAATTGATAACAGGAGCCACCGATGATAATATGCCATCATGGTCGCTGCAAGAGCAGGACTCTTGAGAGTCGAGCTGCACAACTATTAGCATAAGGAAACAATAGAAGTGATTCCGCTATTTGAACAGTACCCGCTGCTTCGGGAGAAGCTCGCCTATGTACCGCTGGGCGAATTCCCTACCCCGGTGCAAAAGCTGGAAAGATTAGGAGCCGAGCTGGGCATCAGCCAGGTCTATATAAAACGCGACGACCTGAGCGGCAAACTGTACGGCGGTAACAAGCCTCGAAAGTTGGAGTTCATTCTGGGCGACGTTCTGCGCTCTAGGGCGAAGGAGGTCATGACCTTTGGCGGTGCCGGTTCGAACCATGCTCTGGCCACTGCCATGTATGCGCGAGAGGTTGGCCTGAAGAGCATCTCGATGTTGATGCCACAGCCGAATGCACGGTATGTCCGCCGCAATCTACTCATGAGCCACTACTGCGGCGCGGAATTACACCCGTGTGGGTCCGGGTTAGAATCGGTAAGAAATATGCCGCTGGTTTACGCTGCGGCCATCTATCAGCTTCTGCGGCACAGGCTGAGAAAAGGCCGCCTTCCCTACTTTATTCCTCCCGGCGGTTCATCCCTCCTTGGCGTTGTCGGTTTTGTTAACGCAGCACTCGAATTGGGAAGACAAATCGCGGGTGGAGAAATGCCGGAGCCGGAGTATATCTACGTCGCCTGCGGTACGATGGGCACAGCGGCCGGACTGACTCTCGGACTCAGGGCGGCCAGGCTCACCAGCCGGGTAGTCCCGGTACGGATATGCGGCGAAAGATTTGTGAATACCGGAGCAATGATTAAGCTCATCAACAAGGTGAACTTCTTACTTTGTTCCCTGGATGCTTCTTTCGCTAAGTTCGAGTTCTCTGAAACAGACGTCGATATCAGACTCGATTATGCCGGCCAGCGATACGCGCTGTTTACGGATGAGGGGATGGAGGCAGTGTCCCTGATGGGAAAGTGCGAAGGAATCAAACTGGATGGCACCTATACAGGCAAGACCATGGCAGCGCTTAAACACGATGCAAAGAACGGGAGCTTGCGGGGTAAAGCAGTCCTGTTCTGGAACACTCTGAACTCAAGGGATTTCTCAGACGCTATATCCGGCCTTGATTATCACGACCTCCCCCGCCCCTTTCACCGTTATTTTGGGGAAGAAGTGCAGCCCCTCGACCGTGAGTAGTGACTCCGCATAATTCCGGCGATACCATGCCAGTCAGGCCACAGTGCTCCGGGTGTCAGGTCGATTAGTGCCTGGCGCATCACTCCTCAGAAAATTGAGCACTTCCCGGTTGAATACCTTTCTCATCTCGAAGGAAAAATAATGAGAACCACCCTCAACTTTGACCAGCTTAGCGTCGGGTATCTTGCCGGCTATCACCCCGGAAGAAACGGGCTTGATGATTCTATCTCCAGTTCCCACGATAACCAGGGTGGGAGTCGTGATTGATGACAGTCTCTCCAGCGTATCGTGTGTCCGGCAAGCTTCACTCTGCCCCGCAATCCCTAGCCTGCCTGAAGCTCCCGTGAACCTGGTCTGGACTCTGGCGAGGAGACCAAAGATGAACCTGTAAAATGGCTTGTTGAAAGCCAGGCCGACCATAGCGCCGACCTTCTTCTCAGGGGTCAGTTGCAGAAATTTCGCCTGCTCCAGCGTATCTCCGCTTGTTTCATCCTGCCGGGCATAGGTAGAGGCCAGTACCAGCTTCATGACTCTCAAGGGATAGTTTATAGCCAGCTCCTGGGCAATCATGCCACCCATGGAAAGCCCCATAATATAGGCTTTCTCAATCCCTAAAAGGTCCATGAGCTTTGCTGTATGATCGGCCATCATCCTGGTGGAGTAGGGGCCCGGCGGCTTGTCCGACTTGCCGACCCCCCGATTATCAAAGGTGATTACCCGGTAATACCTCTTGAAGAAAGGTATCTGGGGCATCCAGCCGCTCCTGCCGGCGGTAAACCCCATTATCATCACCAGCGGTTCGCCCTGTCCTTCTACCTGATAGCTGATATTAATACCGTTAAGCCTGGCTAGCGGCATGATGCAAGCTCCTTTCTTTCTTGTTTTGCTGCAAGTATATAACAACCGATTTGTCGGATGAAGGCCCGGGTGGCAAACACTCACTTTGTTACATAGACTGACTGAAGTCCTTAACTTAGCATAATATCATCTACCTGCGAATTTCAGGAGGACGATGCTAATCAGACCTGCTACAAATCAGGTGTTATGCCCCCGGAATACTAAGTAAGGATGCCTGGCCGGCAAAAAATTGGACGTCCCGAGTAACCTCACTTCCTTCACCTGCTTCGTCCAGCCTGATTTCTAGCTTACCTTGTACCGGCTGACGCCTGCACCTTTCAGCTTCCACCAGGCCCGACTCTTATGCCGGGTCCCCGCTCAGCTACTCGGGACGGTGCTCATACTAAGATGTATATAGCTGGTTGTCAATTCCTCATAAGTACCAAGACATTAGTACCTGGTCTTCGGGGTTGGCTAATTCCGGGGGCGTCATGCCAATCGGGCTTGTTGCAAATGGTTGAAGATTCTTTAATTCAGGTGTACACTGGACAACTGAGTATAGAGCGGAGGTGTCTCTAATGAAAGCTTTAGTAGTATATGACTCAGTTTATGGAAACACGGAGAAAATAGCCAAGGCTATCGGTGACGCTATTGCGCCGTCCGGTGAGGTCAAGGTATTGCGGGCGGGCGAGGCAAGTCCCTCGGAACTGGTATCTATTGACCTTCTCATTGTGGGTTCTCCGACCCATGCAGGCCGGCCAGTACAGGCAGTCCAGGAATTTCTTAAGAAAGTCCCCGAACTTTCCTTGAAAGGTGTCAAGGTAGCTGCGTTCGATACCAGAATCTCGAAGAAGATCGTGGGAGTGTTCGGATATGCTGCCGGACGTATCGTTGACAATCTCAAGAAAAAGGGTGGCAGTCTCGTAGCGTCTCCCGAGGGTTTCTTTGTTACGGGGGGCGAGGGGCCACTGAAGGGCGGGGAACTGGAGCGGGCTGCAGCCTGGGTTAAAGGGATTCTCGGGGCCAAGAAGTAATTCCGCAAAGTCATTCCCTTTTCCGGCCGCACGACTATTCGCTTATTATGGAACCGTTGAACAAGACTAAGAAGGTACCTTTGGTTTTTGTGCCCGGCCTCTTTGGTTCATGTTTGTTCAAGAAAGGGACCGGTGAACCGCTCTGGCCTACCGTGGGGTGGGGCGATAAAGGACATTTTAAACCCACATCCTTGAGACCCCTGACATCTATTACCGATAAGGAGACTTCTCAGAATGAGCCTCTGTTTCCTCTGGTGTATAGCGAAATGCTGCGTTACTTTGAGAATATGGGGTACATCGTCGGGCAGAATTTCTGGATATTCCCCTATGACTGGACTCAAAGCAACCGGGAGTCGGGGCGAAGGCTGGCGCAGTTCATTCGGAATATACTTTCAGCCTATCCACAGTGGCAGCAAGTTGATATAGTCAGTCATTCCATGGGCGGACTGGTAACCCGTGTGGCAGCCAAGTTAGATTCTGCACCAATTCGCCGGACTGTCTATATTGCATCACCGCATTTCGGCTCACCTAAAGCCTTTTTTGTTCTCCACCGAAAAATTAGATTTTCTGTATTCAGGGGCTTCTTCAGGAATTTGATAGGTGATCTGGCCTGGAGGTGGTATCTACATGGCCTGGCACATACCGGGAGCCTCAACCTGGAAAAAGAAATCAAGGGTATGGCCTGCCAGCTGGATTCCGTATTTGAGCTATTGCCGGATAGATTTTATTTCGAGCAGAACCATATGGTAGTTATCAGAAGGCCGCTTGCAAGTGCTTTGCCTATAAGTGGCCTGGAGTCGACGTATTATAGCGGCCAGAGTAAATTTCCGTCTTCCGAATGCCAGGATAGAGTCAAGCGGGCCATGGCATTCAAGGAAGAGCTGGGAGCGACGCTTCCCGGGCAGGAAAACCTGGTGATTTATTCGGATTGCGAAAAGACCGATGACCAGATAGTTTTTCCGGGACAGGTCTGGTGGCGCTTCGGACGGTATAGAGATAGCGGACAAGGGGGAGATTCGATAGTGCCCGTCAGCAGTGCGGCTCTGAATAATCCAGCTGCCGCGAGGATGGTACAGGGGACGCATTTTGGTATCCCGAATAGCCAGGAGACCGCCCTGCTGGTAAAAGAGTTTTTGGATAAACCATGATTATCGCCTATCTCTGCTCCCAAAGGTAACTCAAGTCCCGGAATTCCAGGGACAACATATCAATCGGCCCGCTGTAAATCAGGCATTACGCCCCCCGAATACCTGGCACATGATTTAATGGCAAGGTCATCGAGGTACGGGGTATCCGGTGGATGTGACTATCAAGGCCAATGTTGTTCTCGTAGTTTAGAAGCGATATAATCGGTCACACCAGCGAGGAAGAACCAACACCCCTTGTTGCTGCGGAACAGTGTGTCTCTATCATTGAGAGGAGAGGCGAATGTCGGATCTGAAGACTGAATTCCTGTGCACGGTAGCCGCTAATGTTGACTGGCGGCAGGTCATAGATATAGGAGTGACGCCGCACGGCATACGGCAGGTAGTATATATAAAGGGCGGTAAATTCGAAGGCCCGCAAATCAAAGGAGTTGTGCTGCCCGGAGGGGGCGACTGGTTTGTTCGCCGGGCCGACCAGATGGTGGAACTGGACGTTCGCTGTGTCTTACGCACTGATGACAATCACCTGATATATTGCTGTCTCAAAGGCATTAACGAGATGCCTGCCGAGGTTGCCATCAAGGCAATCACCGGTCAACCTATCGATTCATCGCAATACTACTTCCGGGTTACAACGGTAATTGAGACCGGATCCAAGAAGTATGGCTGGCTGAACCGTATTGTCGCGGTCGGAGTGGGCAACCTCACGCTGGCGGGTGTCGAGTACAAGATCTACACGCTCCTATGAATATGAGGCATGCATGTGCCACGGGGTTTAACTGCTAGGGCCTGTGGAGTCTCGTATTCATCTGCCAGATTGTGATTGCCCTTTCTGACTTCTAGGGAATTGCAGGGGCACAATACCAATCAGGCCTGCTGCAAATCAAGTGTTGTGTCCGCATAATAGCGCGACACCAAAGACGGGGGTGCTGGACTCTGGCTGAGCATCGAACTTGCATAGCGTGGTGTCCACACGGGCGTCGGGGCTATTTAATAATGGGTGACTATAGACTGCGGCCGGGATGCTCAGGCGGCGAAGAATAAAATGCCCCGAGTAACCTCACTTCCTCACCTGCCACTGTCGGACCTCGTCTTCAGCCTACCTTGCACTGACCACAGCCAGCGCGTTTCAGCTTCCACCAAGCCCAACTCTTGTGCCGGGTCCCTGCTCGGCTACTCGGGACATGTTCTATATTAGCACAGGCCTGAGACATTTGTCAAGTCCTCTGCGCGACGTTTGGAGCGCGCGGCTTATGGATGACAAGACTGATTAAGGCGCTATAGGGAAGCGGCGGAAAGGCACAGCTCCTCCTTGGCTTGATCGGTCTTTTGATGGGTCGGCGGGCAGGCTCGTCGTGGCAAAGTAATGTGTAGCGGCCAGTACGAGGATCATGTTTTCCGGTTAGGAGGTATCCCAAAACTACTCAATCAGTACTTTGTAACATTTTCGCCCCTTTTTCGTTTTAGTTGATGAAGGTAACGGCAGATTAACAAAAGAAAGGAGCTGTTTCTATGAAGAGAAGATTTAAAATACTGGGTTTGTCCATGGTGGTCGCGGCTATTCTGGCACTGGCTATTGCCAGTACTGTCAGTGCCGCTGGCAATGACCCCGCCATCGGTGCCCAGACTCAGAACCAGGGAGAGGAGTGTCTCTGCGGACAATGTCCTTGCGACGACTGTGACCCCGTCAATCACTCATATAACTACGACTACTCATACTCGTCTCCTGGCCCGCACGGACAACAGAACGGAGAATGTGGCTGCGGTGACTGTGAGCCCGTCAATCACGCATATAGCCACGACTATTCATATTCGTCGCCTGGCCCGCATGGATTCCAGAACGGCAAATAGAGTTCCAGATACCTGGTTATAACTGTGGGATAGGGACTCGTACAATAGCCGTTACCGCATGAAGTAGGGGCCCCGAGTATTAACCGGACCCAATGGTAGGGGGAGTCATGTGGCTCCCCCTATTATCTATTGGCGAGCGTAACTATATCCGGTGCCTGACCTGCGGTAGAACGGCCTCCATTCGCAGAAGGACCAGGGGCGAAGTCCAGGTGATTCGTGCCTGTTCAAATCGGACTTTATAGCATTCAATTAAGCCAACCCGCCCTGGCTTTTTGGCGGTTTGCGCAGTCACGTCCTTGACAAGGTGGAAGATGGAGCCTGGCGCAAATCAGGTGTTATGGTGCCGGGGATGCCCCGCTTCTGCCTGCGGAAGCGCTGAGAGCGGGTTGAGAGTAAGCCGGAGTTGCTTCGCCCACCATCGGGTGCTACCATTTCCATTAACGACGCTGTTTCGGGAACTCTGTATGGCAAAGCAGCCTTATCTTGAGAAAATAGAAGAGCGCGGTGATTTACAGGTCTGGCTAGTCGATGGTAGCTATATCCGCAGCCACAAGGATGAAGAATTCACTAACTTCGGCCAGCACTACCGGTATCCCTACATTCCCGCAAACGAGCTCTGGATTGACCGCGAAGCCGAGCATGATGAACGGCAGTTCTTCATTGACCACCTGCTGGTCGAGCACCGGCTGATGGCGAAGGGCGTGCCTTATGATGAAGCGCTGGTGAAGGCCGACCAGGCGGAACGCAGGGAACGCCGCCGCGCCGGAGATGCCGGTCGCTTGACCCGTCGCGGGCAAACACTGCCCGATGGGAAAAACGTCCACGAGCGATTATGGCAAAAACTGAGGAACGGCCTCAGTATCTGGATTGTTAATGGCCGGCTGGTGCGTAGTACGTTCGATATCGACTTCACAGAAGGCGGGCACGACTACATTTATGAATTCGTGCCCGAGAACGAAGTGTGGATTGATGACGCTATCGTAGAGCCGGAGCGCGGATACGTGCTATTGCATGAGCTCCACGAGCGCAACCGCATGGCCAAAGGCGGGCCCTATGGCAAGGCCCACGCCGAATCGAGCCGACTGGAGTACCACTGCCGCCGCCACCCCGATGAACTGCATGAAGCCCTGACGGGGGAGGGCTGGGGTTGATACTCCGGGGCGCATGGTGAGACGGACGGCTGGCTTGTGTCAAACACAGGGCCAAGGGCCGGGCCTCCTAAGAATGAGCTATTATGTTCCCGGAGGCAGGATGTCGTATAATACGTACATCTAAATCCCGCGTTGGAACCTGTGCGCGTGCGAATCACCGGAAGGGAAGGTTACGTTTATGAAAATAGTAATCATCGGAGCAAGCGGGCAGATTGGAGCATTCATTCGGGACGAGGCACTGGCGCGAGGGCACCAGGTGACTGCCATCGTGCGTCATCCTGAGAAGATAACTGTGCAGGACCCTGGTTTGCGTGTCGTGAAAGCGGACATTCTCAAGGATGAGGTCAATGAACTGGTGAAAGGTCATGATGCGGTCATAAGTGCCTACAATCCCGGCTGGAGCAATCCCGACATGTACAACGAGCAAATCGAGGGTTACAAAAGGATTATCAGCGGTGTCAAGAAGTCGGGAATCAAAAAACTACTGGTCGTCGGTGGGGCGGGAAGTCTGGAGGTCGCTCCTGGCGTACAGGTCCTGGACACGGCGAGCTTCCCGGAGCAGGTGAAGAAAGGAGTGCTGGCGACCAGAGAGGTACTTTACATGCTCAGGAAAGAAAAGGAACTTGAGTGGACATTCTTGAGCCCGCCAAGCTCAATCAAGCCGGGAGAACGGACGGGGCATTACCGGGTCGGGAAAGACCAGCTCCTTAAGGACGAGAAGGGCGAAAGCAAAATCTCCACGCCGGACTACGCTGTTGCCATGCTCGATGAACTGGAGAACCCGAAGCACGTTCGCGAACGCTTCACTGTCGCCTACTGAACTCCAGAGGCACTATACCAATCAGACGTGCCACAAGTCCTGCATTATGTCCCAAAATACCCGTTTAGATGGCGTTTAATATCTCAGGCTTGCCAACAGTTTGAATTCCTGCTGTGAGCGATTTTCAGTTTTCTCTTTAAAGGGGAAAGTGGCATCATATTGCGCAAATTCATTCTCATGGACCGCGAAACCAGCGCTCTCAATAAATCTTCCCGGCATATTGTTTAACACACCCTTTTTCAGCTCCAGTACCTGCAATGCTACCGCAAATTTGGCGTCGGAGGTTCTGATATCGTATTTTTCAGCGCATCTAAATCCAAGGCGGCTATAATATCTTGGGTCTCCGTAAATACAGATGGCGGAATACCCCATATTCTTCGCAAGGTTAATCGTATGATTAATCAGTGTGCTGCCAATGCCTTGTTTTTGAAATGCCGGTAGAACGCTTACGGGGCCAAAACCTATTACCTCTTTTTCCTCACCCCGCTGCATTTTGATAATACCGCGACTATAGACAATCTGTCCGACGATCAAGCCTTCTTTCTCCGCAACAAAGTCAAGTTCCGGAATGAAATCGCTACTTTTTCTCAGATTGTGAATAATAATATGTTCGTTGCATCCAGGGACATAAAGATTCCAAAAAGCTTCACGTATCAGTTGCTCAACAGCCCTGTAATCTTTTCCCCCTTCGTTTCTTATGGTTAGATTGATACTGGACATCATTGATAGTATAACCCGCTGCAAAGCTGCAGTACAGGAAAAGTAATATCTATGCCCCACACCAGCATTGGGCACAATACCAATCAAGCTGACTGCAAATCAGGTATTGTCTCCACGGGATAGGATACTATTCCCCGTGGGACTCGAGGAAGGCGAGCACCACGATATTGAACAAGAGCGGCTGCTCTTCCATCAGCATATGACCTGTTTCGGGTATGGCGCGAAATTCAGCCGACGGGATTTCATTTCGCCATCGGTCTATCTGTGTCCGCGTAACCCAGGTATCATTTTCGCCCCAGAGAATTAGCGTGGGAAACTCAAGGTTCTCCAGAGCGAAGGTGATGACATTCTTGGACATGTCCCTGGTCATAGCGAGCAGCGATTGTGACCACTGGCCGGTAACCAGCCTGTTGTAATAACCATCCACAACGTCTGCCGTCACAATATCCTGATAGGAAGCACTCCTCAGAAGCCGGCCGACGCGCTCCTTTGTTACATAGCGGGTTAGAAATAGTTCGCCAATTCTCTGGAATGGCCCGAAATTCAGCAGGGCAGAGATATGAATGAGCTCCCCATCCAGACTAACGGCGCCGTCCACACTTATCAGTCCCAGGACTTTCTCGGGGTATAGATGGGCGAAATGCAGCATAACGCTGGTGCCCATGCTGTGTCCCACCAAATAGGCCTGGTCGATACCCAGCCTGTCCAGCACCTCCGCCAGGAGCCTGGCCTGCGCCGGGTGCGAATAGTCCGATGCAAAATCCTTATAGGAAAGACCGAACCCTTTCATATCCAGGCTAACAACCCGGTAGCCTTCGCCAGCAAAGAAGGGGGCATTATGGCGCCAGGAGAAGGTCGAGCCTCCGAATCCGTGGATGAATACTATGGTTGCCTGCAATGATTCTGGATTCTGCTCCTCGACGTAGATGCTCATCCCGTCAATATTAAGAAACCGGCCGTGCTCACTGACCAGCTCATCCGGCGACACTTCAGCCTGAGTCTGCCCGAGGGGTATCAGGTAGGGAAGAACGCAAACAAGAAGGAAAGCCTGTACTATCCAATATACTATCACTAATGCGCGAAATCTGCGCCAGTACTTTCCCATGACTACATTATACTACGTATGAAAACGATACCGTCCGGTAATCTCAGCCGCCCGTTAGGGAATAATGCACAATTGTCCGATTTGTGAAAGCACTCCCGACGAATAACGTGGGGATGAGCGGACAACCGGGAGAACGAATTGTCTCCGTGCGCCAGTATAGTGTATGATTCCCTCAGCAGTCTCTTCTGAAGCGCCGATTGCCGCTCGAATTCGTCCTATCTAAGGGGGAAGCGTTAATGTGTAAGAGGAACAGCCTGTTCGTGGCCAACAAAGGGTTGTTGCTTGCTCTGACAACCATCCTGATTGTGGCCTTATTCCTGGGCATTGCGGGAAATCCGAAAAGCTATGCGGCTGAAACCGAAGAACTGTATTTCTCTATACTCCACACCAATGACATGCATTCCGAACTCATACCTCATTCGCCGGCAGTAGATTACCGCCCGGGAGAAGAAAATGCTGCTATAGGAGGATTCGCCCGGCTGGCTACCGCCGTGGACGAAATCCGGGAGAACAAAATGAAGGAAGGTGAACCGGTGCTTCTTCTTGATGCCGGTGACTTCCTGGGAGGTGCTCCTTTCGCCTGGCTGGCCCTCAATGGTTCTGCAGCAGAACTTACCGTCATGCAGGAGATGAGATACGACGCTGTAGCCATCGGCAATCATGAGTACGATTATGGCGCTGATGTTCTGGCGCAGTATCTTATGCAGGCAGGATACCCCGAAGCCCACGAGAAAACACTGGTGCTGGCCTCCAATACAGAGGCGCCATCGGACCATCCGCTGGCTACCCAGGGTCTGTACAGGGAGACCGGAATGTTTGAGCTGGGAAATGGCCTGAAAGTGGGAGTCTTCAGCCTTATAGGTAAAGACGCCATCCTGGCAATGGGCGATAGCGGGGACATGCAGTTCCTGGACCAGCACGAGACGGCTCTCCAAATGGTAGATGAGCTGGACGAACATGGCGCCGACGTCATCGTGGCCCTAAGTCACTGCGGTGTGGACGAGGACAAGGAACTGGCGCAAGAGGTCCCGGGGATCGATGTCATTGTGGGCGGCCACTCTCATACCGCACTGTTTGAGCCGGTCTTACAGGGCACCACAGTCATTGTCCAGGCTGGTTCCCTGGGAACGTACCTGGGGCAACTGGAACTGGCGTACGACTCCAACACCGGCGAAGTGCGGGTACGCAACGAAGAGAATGGCAGCCCCTTCCTTGTTCCCATTGATGGCAGCTTTGCCGGCGACCCGGAAATCGATGCCCTGGTCCAGGAATATGTTCTCCGCTTGGACGCCTACATCGAACAAATGACCGACGGCAAATTCGACGATATCATGGCCACAATAGCCAGGTCTGACTCTGTCCTGTCCAGCCTTCCGTTCTTTAGTGAGACTGCGCTGGGCAACTTCGTTACGGATGCCATGCGCTTTGTTGGCCAGGAATCTACCGGCGAGAGAGTTGACATAGCAGGCCAGGCTAACGGCAACATACGCAGTAGTGTCTTTCCCGGCACCACGGAACACTCTGCGGGAAACATTTCTTTCTACGAAATCGTCGAAGCTACAGGTGTGGGACGGGGACTCGACGGCCGCCCGGGCTGCCCAATTGCGTCTGTTTATCTCACCGGCGAGGAAGTGCGTCGTGTACTGGAAATAACCGTATTGTTGCAGAAGTTTATGGGAGATTCTTATTTCCTGCATTTCTCGGGCTTGCGGTACAGCTACAACCCCGCCAATGCTGTGCTCCTGACTGTGCCTTTCGTGAACCTGCCTATCCCCACGACCCGTGCGGTTACCGGTGCCGAGCTTTACACAGGGGATGGGATTCAGCCTGCAAGCAACGAAGAGTACGTCGCCCTGAAGCGTGGAGACGAAGAGTTGTACCACCTGGTCACCGACGCCTACCTCCTGCTCTTCCTCCCTCTAGTGACAGATATCCTGCCTCAGCTGGAAATAGTCCCTAAGAACGCCGATGGAGAGCCGGTGCCGCGGGACAGAATGGACGAACTGATAATACGTCATTCCGACGGAAGAGAGCTCAAGGTGTGGGAAGCAGTGCTGATGTACGCGGCGGCCCAGCTACATGGAGGGGACGGGATACCGCAGATACCCGATTATTACGCAGCTGTTGCCGGCCGCATCACCAAAGTCTGGACATTCCCTCTGATAGGGTGGCTTCTCTTGATACTGGCGGCTATTGTGGCTGGCATAATATACCTGGCCTTGCGCAGGAGAAGGCGCAGGATTTTCAGGGACACCATGCCAATCAGGTCTGCCACAAACTAGGGATTATCTTCCGTAATACCTCAGCAAGTCCAGGTCATCCGTGTCGGAGAGTTGACAGCACCAGGTCGCCCATCTAAAGTGTAAGCTGGCGAGTTGAGGTACGCGCACCAAAGGTGCGCTCGGTGTCCATGGAACCAGGATATGTTGCGCTATACCAGTCCGGCGAATTGGGCCGTCGTGCACAGGCGCTTGAGGCTCGATTGGCCTCCTGCGATATCTGCCCCCGGGAGTGTCGGGTCAATAGACTGGAGGACGAGGTGGGTTATTGCCATTCCGGGCGGCTCCCCATAGTGTCAGCATTCTGCGCTCACCATGGTGAGGAACCCGCCATTTCGGGGACCGGCGGGTCAGGGACGGTCTTTTTCGGCAACTGCAATATGAGATGCGTCTATTGTCAGAACCACCAGATAAGCCAGAACTGGAAGGAACAGAAGTCGAAGGAAATGGACTGCCGCACTCTGGCGGAGAAGATGCTCTATCTTCAGGATGAATTGGGCTGCCATAATATCAATTTCGTTTCGCCATCCCATTTTGTGCCTCAGCTCGTTCGGGCAGTTTTGGAGGCGGTGCCCAGGGGGTTGAAAGTGCCGCTTGTCTATAACAGCAGTGGCTATGATTCTGTCGCCTCTCTGAAAGCGCTGGACGGCGTCATAAGTATCTACCTGCCCGATTTGAGATATGCCTCGGACAGGTGGGCCAAAAAGTTCTCGCATGCCCCGGACTATGTAGCACGGGCCCGCCAGGCCATTAAGGAGATGTATCGACAGGTTGGAGACCTGGCGGTAGATGAATCCGGCGTGGCACAGAAAGGACTGATAGTGCGCCACCTTATTCTCCCCAACGGTCTGGCCGGCAGCGAGGAATCACTAATCTGGCTGGCCCGGGAGCTTTCCCCCACGGTGACGGTCAGCATAATGTCTCAGTACATGCCGATGCACCGGGCGCCGCGAATACCATTGATTTCGAGGAAGATCACCATTGAAGAGCATGAGGCAGTCCTCCGGTTGCTTACTGACCTGGGAATAGAGAACGGTTGGGTGCAGGAAATGGAGGCAGCGGAAGAGTATCTCCCTGATTTCGAACGACAAGGTCACCCTTTTTGTCCTAAGAATTCACAGGATAACATGCAAGTAGGCTTACAGTGAATCAGGAATGACGTGCCCGGAACAGTGATGCCGTGAGGCATTTCTCCACCGCTTTCGTATGCTTTTCGCAAACCAGTACAAGGAAGAATCCTTCAACACATCCGAATTTGCGTTTACCAGGTGGAATGGCGTGGGCAGGCGGCACAACACCCGGAATCGTTCAATGGAACGACAACCGGGCGCAAGAGTTGGTGCATGGGAACAGGAACCAGGGGAAAACCTGCGGAGACGTTAGGTCCCATCGCTATCAACCAGGCCCATACGGGTCGGTGGGCAAAGGTTCCGGGATGGGCTCGGTCACCGGGGCGTTTTCCCAGACGCCGCTGCGTTTCTGTAGGCGGTATTCGCGGTAAATCCAGAGGGCGGCGACGATGGCGCCACCGACGTCTGAGATCGGAAGAGCAAGCCAGACACCGTTCAGCCCCATGAAGCGCGGCAGAATGAGCACGGCAGGCAGGAGAAGGGCCAGCTGGCGCACTAGGGACAAACAAATGGCTGTCCACCCCTTGGATAGTCCCTGGAAGGTGATGATGAACATGATGGCGGGGCCAATCAGAATTAGGGCTGCGATGAAGATGCGCATCCCTGGCACGGCGATGGCCAGCAACTCCGGGCTCTTGTTGAAGATGCCAATTACCTGTGGAGCGAAAATCTCCAGCAACACAGTGACAACGGCCAATACCACCACAGAAATGAGTGTGCCGTGTCTGACTGCCGCCCATAAGCGCCCCCAGAGCCGTGCCCCAAAACAGAAGCCAACAATGGGTAGAAGAGCATGGGCCAGGCCGATAATCGGGATGAAGGCCAGGTCGGCAATACGGAATGCGATTCCCACGGCTGCCAGTGCTACCGAGCCAAAGCCTGCCATAACTTGATTGAAGCCTAGGAATACGACAGCTTCCGTAAGATCCATCAGTGACTCGGGCAACCCTACTCGATAGATCTGCTTTATGATGGACAGGTCGAGCTTAAGGTGATGCAGCTTCAAACGGTAAACAGATTTGCTCCCCAGCAGATAATAGCAGCCAATAGCGGCGGCGAGTCCACCCGATATAGTGGTGGCCAGGGCAGCCCCACCAATGCCCATCTCCGGGAAGGGCCCCCAGCCGAAGATCAAGAACGGGTCGAGGACAGCATTGACCACAGCACCGATAACGTAGAAGATCATTGGCTTGACGGTTTCCCCGGCGGCATGGAAAACGTTGCGGGCTATCACCCGGAAGAGAATGAATGGTATTCCCCAGCCGAAGTAGATCAGGTACTCCGCCGTTGGGCCTATCACATCAGGGGGCGCCCCGAGCAGAGCGGCCAGCGGCCTGGCAAAGAAAACACTGGGAATGATGAAGATAATCCCGAAAATGGCGGTCAAAGGGAAAACCTGACCAGCTACGCGGTTGGTAGCTTCAATATTTCTTTCACCGAAGCGCCGCGATGCCAGTGCATTGGCGCCAATACCAGAACCAAGGCCTATAGCAAATATCACGATATAAAAGGGAAACGTTATGGTTATGGCGGCAATTGCCTCATAGCTGACTCGACCCAGCCAGAAGGTATCAGCCAGGATGTAGAGGGACATGGCAAGCATTGATACCATGCTGGGCGTGCCCAGGCGCAGGAACAGCTTGCTCAGCCGTTCCGTACCAAGACGTGCGGTGGTCTCCTGAAGGTCGCCGAATTCATCTGTTTTCATTGTTCTTGAAGCCAACCATAGCTGTGCAGGCCGTCACTATTCGACACAAGGAACTGATACGTTCGAAGGCCGTGCAAAAACACGGGCGCTTTTCAGCGCCCTGCTGTGTTCGGTTATTTTACTCTTGCTCTTGGGGGCACGCAAGTCTCCCACCGTTCGTATTTGTGTCTACTCAATTTGCCCACCCACGCCATACCAATCGGGCTTGCCACAAATCAGGCATCACCTCCCCCGAATTCTGGCTGGAATCGCCGCACAGTGGAGCTGTTAAGTCGTCTCTAGGAGCCTGTGCACCGCAGCTGCAAAGTCCTGTGGGGGAAAAGCCGGTGTTTGAAAAGGGATTGCACAGTACCTATCCGCAAATTGACAACTACGAACCTTCGTGTTATCATCTTCGGCCTTAGCGGGACCGCGGTAAGAATCATTCGGGATCGATTTCGTGGGCAAACACCACAGTCAGCGGAAAGTGTTTCTTTTTTTATTAACCGTCACGCTTGCGCTGTGTGTGTTGTCAAGTGGTCTTTCATTTAGCATCCACAGTAGCACAGCTTTTGCCACTGACAGCGTCTTCCCCGGTTTCATCACCGATCTCAGCCAGGTAGCGACCTATGATGATAGGCTCGGCACCGCAACAGAGATATGGGAGACGAACAATTCGCAGCTCCGTGAACTGATCTATGGTCCAATAGGGACGTGTGATTTGTCGATAGTGAGGGTCTGGCTTGAGGACAGGACAACGATATGGTACGAGATAATGAACCAGGGAACCCTGGAATCTCGCCCTAGCACAACCAAGATAGAAATCTATTTTGGGACGTGTGGTGGCAACCAGACAATTTATCAAGAAGAACCTGGCCTAGGTGGTGGGAGCAGCAAAACGGTATGCCTCAATATATCCTCTCTTCCTGAGAATTGGTGCGGCTGCAAAATGTTGACTGTGAGAGTGGAAGCAAATTATCGTGCTATTGTCGATGCCGAACCCCTTGACCCAACCTCAAACGATGTGTTGACGGCAACCTTTGACAATCTGTGTGCTGATGGGATACAGAACCAGGATGAGCAGGGCATTGACTGCGGTGGATCATGCCCGGCGAGCTGTCGCGACTGCTTTGCGGATGCCGATTTCGGGAGTGCTGAAGACGCCGGCTATTTCTGCCTGGGTTCGAGTGTTGTCCTTGACACAGCCAGGCTAGCCTTACAGGAGTATGCCAACTGCCTCAGAGATCCTGATTGCCGGGCCACCTTGCGTGTGTACGATCCTCTCATGGATTTCTCTGCGGTTACCGTTGAAGATCTGGAACGGAACACAGACTACATAATGGAGGCAGTGGCTTATTATGTTGACCGGCATACCACGTTTATGTATGATCGTGATAGCCATATATACGAACCCGGTGGTGCTGCGTCATTAGATCTCGATGGACCTATGAATGCCGAAGATATGATTCAGAGAAGCGGTAGTAGAAGCGGTATCATACTCGGTAACCAGCTGGTTGATACCTGCCCCAACGATTACTGTGGCGACTGTGAAGACCACGCTATCTTGAGGGAGGCATTGATGAGGTCTCTAGGGATAAGCTGGAGGTGTGCCTTCTGTGCTGACCACTATGATGACTATTTTGGAGGTGGGCACACCTTCAACCTCGTTTACTACCGAAATAAATGGAGGATTATGGACTATGGCCCGCTAGGCAGTTACTTCAGTATCAGCCAATACTGGAATGCACATAATCCGCATAATGTCTGGAATGATAGAGTGGGGGAATACTGGTGTCCGGACTGGCTATCAGATCCGGCGTGCTGGATCTGCTGCAATCAAGACCCTTACAGATGGACCCAGAACTACAGTGATGGGGATACGTGCGGCAGCACATGGCGTACCTATTATGAAGAATGCGCCCCGTAGAATACGAAGAAAATGAAGACGAAGGCAAAGATTGCGGTGGCAACAGTGGTTCTGTTGGGCATACTATGGCCCTTCAAGGTGGCGCTGGCCAGCGATTTGTTCTATGGAGGGGACATCGTCACAGACTCTATTGACATAAGAGTAGAAGCAGATGAACATGCAACAGTCAATGCCACCTTCCTGTTAACAAATCGCGGTACTGAAGATCAAGAAATTGATCTGCAGTTTGCCCAATCTCCAGTGCCATTGGAGGCGGATGGTGAAGAGCTAAGCAGCCCAGTCTTGTTTAGACCAGGCGAAAGCAAGTCTATCAACCTGACTCTTAATCTTGATATCACCGGGGAGACGACGAAGATGCTGTTTCTCGACCCTGCTATGCTCTTCGATGGAAAGCCAAACTCGGAGACAACCAAAGTCTTGATGATAAGAGTAGTCCTGCCACAGGGAGTCAACGGGCTTGCCTGGGCGAGCCAGGAACCTGATGAAGAGAGTTTTGAGGACGGCAGAAAGTCATATTCATGGAGCAACGCCGATATTTACCCGACCACATTGTGTCTCAAATGGAGCACTCTTCAAGTCGAGCTAATCGTAGAAAAGAGTGCGACCCCACAAGAAATCACCTCCAGAGATCAAAGAATAGACTTAGAGATAACGCTACAAAACAAGGGCAACACGACGGTCGACCGTATAGCTCTCACTGATCTATACATGGCATTTGACTTTGAGGCAGTTTACCCTTTGTGGGAATTCAGCGAGGAGGCTACCTGGTTATTCTGGATGAAGAATATTAATTCACTGGAGCCAGGGGAAACCGAGACCTTCGCCTATCGGGTCAGATATATTGGCGTTAGTTCTCAGAGTTCTGAATTTGATTTGGAGCCCTGTGTCGTCACTGTCGATGGACACCTGGTGACTATGTCGAACAAGGTGAGGATGAGCAAGACGGGCGACGCATTGCCGAATCCAACAGACTCAGAAGCTCCGCCGGAGTCAGAAGCTGGACCATTACATTTCCCCTCACTCCCCTTGCTCGGCGGCATATTGCTCATTCTGGCGATAGCCAGAGGTGGGTATCTCATCTGGAAACGGCGACACACTGGGTAGGAGAGCACCAGCTAAGGAAACAGCGTGCGTATCGGCATTGATCTTTGTCTTGGAACATGAGGGTCGGCCGTTTCAGCCGCGCGATTCAGCTTTCCCTTGTCAGGCTCAAGCGTTTTCGGTCTATCTGGCCCGACTCGGTCTTGGGCAGGCTGTCAACAAACCTGATTTGCTTGGGCACTTTGTACTCAGATAAGCTCTGGCGGCAGAAATCGCGTATTTCGTCGGGCGTGGCACTTTGTCCTTCCTTAAGCACGACAAAAGCTGTGGGTATCTGCCCTTTATAATCATCAAGGACGCCCACGCAGGCTGTTTCGGCTACGGCAGGGTGTCTGAGGAGCACCGCTTCAACTGCCTCGGGGAGGATCTTAACTCCACCCGAGGGCACTATGATGGATGATGTCTTTTCTATGAACTCCAGGTAGCCGTCCTCATCCAGCCTAACCAGGTCGCCAGTATGAAACCAGCCATCTTTAAGGACCTGCGCCGTAAGTTCCGGCGACCTGTAATACTCTTTCATCATCCAGGGGGCCCGGGCGACAGCTTCCCCTATGCTGCCCCGGGGTACTTCCTTGCCATTTTTGTCCAGGACTTTAAGCTCAGCCAGGGGCTTCCCTGCCGTACCCAATTTGCGGTCGCGAACAGCACCTATAGTGACGATTATTAACTCCGTGAGTCCGTATATCTCGCACGCAGTCAAGTGAAACTTCTTCTCAAGCGCCTCCAGGAAAAAGGCTGAAGATTTTGCCCCGGCACAAAGCACCTTCCTTAACGAACTAAGGTCATAGCTCTTCATCGTCTCTTCGTCTATCATAGCCATAGCATTAAAGCTAGCCGGGACGCCGATAAGCATTGTTGCCTTTTCCCTCTGTATAGTCTCCAGGATATTCTTGGAACTGAAATGGGGGAGGATTGCTATAGTGGCTCCCCTCTTGAGAGGCATAAGAACAACCAACCCGAATCCCAGGAGGTAGTTAAATGGGAGCAGCCCCAAGACAACATCGTTTCTCTCCAGTGCAAATTTCTCCACCACGATGGGCAGAATCGACAGGAATGACGAGTGAGTATGCACCACGCCCTTGTTCTTGCCCAGCACGCCCAGGGTGTAGAAAAGTATGGCTTCATCTTCGCCCTTTATATCGATAGAGGGCGATGCAGCAGAGCTGCTGACCAGCATCTCATTGTAAGGCGCCGTGCCGACCTCAAGGACCTGTTTAAACAGGGGGACATTGGGCAAGACTGAAGACAGCAGGGGGGAGAATCTTTCCTCCGTAATCAGGATTTTGGAATCGGATTCACGGAGTTGAGGCTCGAGTTCGGGTGCCTTAGCTCCGGCATCGAAGAGCACAGCCGCAGCCCCGGCCTTGAGCACCCCGAAGCAGTTGATGACCCACTCGGGGGTACGGGACATCAGAATGCCCACATGGTCGCCCTTCTTTGTACCCAGACTGATAAGGGCGTTGGCTATCCTGTTGGAAGTTTCATCCAATTCGCGGTAGCTGACTTTGCGAGGGCCAAGGACGATTGCAGTTTGCTGTGGCACCTCGCTGGCAGTTTCTTCTAGCATGAGTTTGAGATTCATTGTCTTCATAATCTCCCCGGATTTCACGAATTTTGACTAGGATTATGAGCTAGTTGCCCATTTTCTGTCAATGCAATTGGGAGGCCATGCCAGTCAGGCCGATTCTATGGCTACGGAAGGTGATTTTTGAAAACTGGGGTGATTGCTTTATACTATTCCATGCTTGATGGGGTGATGACAGTATAGTGGCTCGGGCAGGTTTACCTTGGGCGACAGGGATCTAGAACTGCTGGAATTTCACAAGATAAGGGAGATACTTGCCGGCTTTACTTCGTTTTCCGCCAGTCGAGACCTTGCCCTTGCCCTCGTTCCCCTAACAGATGAAGAGGAAGTCCGCCTGCGGCTCAAGCAGTCGACTGAGGCGCGCAGGTTGCTGTCGCTCAGTCCCGATACCCATGTCGGCGAAGTCACTGACATACGGGAAATGGTGAAGATGGCGGCACTGGGCAAGGTTCTGGACCCTAAGTCCCTGCTGGAAATTCAGAAGACACTGAACGCTGCCCACCGACTAAAAAGTCACCTGATAGGCCTATCGCATGAACTGCCGTTGTTAAGTGGTCTGGCGCGAGGCATCGTGGTACTGGCCCAGCTCGTGAAGGATATCGATGGTTGCTTGAGTCCGACCGGCGATCTGTTGGACACGGCCTCACCTAAGCTGGCATCGGTGAGACATCGAATGCGAGTGGTACGCCAGGAGGTGCTCACTCATCTGCAAGCTATAATCGCCTCGCCCCGAGGACGGAAAATAGTCCAGGAACCGATTATTACCGAGCGGGAAGGACGGTATGTGATTCCCGTAAAGGTAGAATCTCGCCGGCAGATAAAGGGCATTGTCCATGATGTTTCCAATACCGAGGCCACTGTGTTTATCGAGCCCTGGACAACTACGGACACACAGAATGAGCTCCGCGAACTGGTTGCCGAAGAGAAGCAGGAAATAGAAAGAATCCTGAGAACACTCAGTGCCGAAGTCGGAGCGTTCCAGAACGAAATTTTCCAGAATATTGAGTTGGTTGCTGAGATTGACCTGGCACTTACCAAGGCCAGATATGCCAGGGAAGCCAAAGCCACCGAGCCTATTATCGTGGCTGCTGCTAGAAGTGCCAGTGCAGAGGGCAATGAACCGGGTGGAGTGCTCAGGCTCGTAGAGGCCAGACATCCATTGCTCAAAAAGAAGGCAGTGCCGTTGTCAATTGAGATTGGCCGGCATTTCTCCGCTCTGGTCATTACCGGGCCCAATACCGGCGGCAAGACGGTCGCCCTCAAGACGATAGGGCTGCTCAGCCTGATGGCGCAGGCCGGCCTGCCCATTCCGGCTCAGGCAGAAAGCCGCATCCCCGTTTTTGACGGCGTGTATGCCGACATCGGTGATGAACAGAGCATTGAGCAGACGCTTTCCACTTTCAGCTGGCACATGGGGAACATCGTGCACATCATCAACAACGCTACAGCAAAGAGCTTGGTGCTGTTAGATGAATTGGGTACCAATACTGACCCGGGCGAAGGTTCGGCTCTCGGCCGAGCTATATTGCTCCATTTTTTGTCACAGGGGACGATGACCGTGGCGACCAGTCACTACACTGAACTGAAGGCGCTGGCTCATGCTACCGACGGCATGCAGAACGCGGCCCTGGATGTGGACCCCGTTTCCCTGGCGCCGACCTATCACCTGACCGTGGGTATCCCGGGTGGCAGCAATGCTCTGGCTACGGCGTCTCGTCTGGGACTGCCCGCGGACATTGTCGCCCAGGCGCGGGACATGCTTTCCCAAAGCGCCCAGGAGATTGAGTCTCTGCTCACCCATCTGGTGACGGAACAGAAGAATGTCGAGTCCCTGCGCAACGACCTGGAAAAAGAACTGAATGAAGCGGAACGGACCAGTACAGACCTGAAAAACAGACTGCGTCAGTTAGAAGAAGAAAGACGAAGAATCATCAAGCAAACGCGTGACCAGATAGTCCATGAGGCCGCCGAGCTACAGACGAAAATTCGTGAGACAGCAGCGGAATTGCGCAAGGAAAAGTCGCGGGAAAGAATCGAGCAGGCAAAAAAGACACTGGCCGAGGCACAGGAGCAGTTGAATGTCGGAGTATGGCAGGCCGGACCGGAGGTTGAGACAGATGAAACAGAAACCCAGCCAGGCCCAATCACCATCGGTGACACCGTCTGGCTGAAAGAGGCTGGCGTGCCGGCAACTCTACTTTCGGTGTTTGAGGAACGCGGGCTGGCCGAAGTCCAGGCGGGCAAAGTGAAGATGACCCTCAGGCTGGACGGTGTGGAGAAGAGAACGTCACCAGCGGGTGAGGTGAAGACGGGGGGCGCCCTGATAAGGAGGGAGATGCGTAAGCCCAGGGTCTGTCTCGAGCTTGACCTGCGAGGAAAGAGGGCTGAGGAGGTCGAGCCATTGCTGGACGGCTATCTTAACGAAGCGTCTTTGAGTGGCTTGAGCAGGGTTCGCATCATTCATGGTTTCGGGACGGGCACCGTGCGCCAGATCGTCAGGGAGGTTCTGGCGTCTCATCCGTTGGTCACATCTTTCCAGCCCGGGGAGCAGGGCGAAGGCGGTGACGGCGTTACCATGGTCAGCATGTAGCCGGATTATTTTGCCAGGCCGGGTGATCTTTATTATGTTTATGTCAAAAAGATTCTATCTCGACAGAGCAAACGCAATCAGCTTTCTGGGCGAGATGGCTTCGGCTGAAAAGAAAGCAATATCGTTATATGTCCCACAAGGGACGACTCAAAACAGGGTTGAGAGTCTGCTGGGGAAGATGTCTCTGGCAAATGCCGTAGCGCCAGACGTGGCTGAGGTTATAGCCAATTCGAGAATGGGAGCGGCGTTTTTCTGGAGCCCGACACAAACGTATCTAGTCTTGCCCCCGTTCCCAATATCAGAAGAATATATCACCGACGGCCACGATGTTGGGCCGCTGCATTCCCTTCTCGGCCGTGACTATCTTATTGCTCTTGTTCTTGTCCGGCTGGGAGCCTACAGCGTTGGCGTCTGCCGGGGCACGGAGCTCATAGATAGTAAAACGGGCACAGGTCTGGTGCACGCCCGCCACAAGAAGGGCGGCTCTTCGCAGGCGCGATTTGCCCGACATCGTGAAAAGCAAATAGAGACATTTCTGACCCGGGTTTGCGGTCATGTGCGTGAACATATCGAGCCCCATGCCCGGGCGCTCGACTATCTGGTCTACGGTGGAGCCAGGACTACCATACTGTCACTGCGCAGGCGGTGCCCGTTTCTGAATCAATTTGACGACCGTGTTCTGCGGATGCTGCTGGATATACCGGAGCCACGCCAGGTGGTACTGGAAAAAGCTGTTGGCACAGTTTGGTCCACCGATATTATCGAATGGTGTGGGGAGGACTCTTAACGAATTCCAGGGAGACTGTACCAATAAGGCCTACTATAAATCGGGTATGATGTCTCCGAAATGTGAGAGTGATCATGTCTCTGACAAGATTAATTAAGGATGTGCTGAGGAAACCTGAGTCAATCCCAACCCCGGGTGCCATATTCTACAACGCGACAGTGTCAAAAGTTCTGCGCAAGCCTGAAGCAAAGATAGCTAATGACATTGTGACGAAGATGGGAAAAGGGACCATCGTTGATTTAGGTTCGGGAACGGGCTATTTGTCAATAGAGATTGCCAAAAAGGCGCCCAGCCTGCGTGTCTATGGAATGGATCTCAGCAGGCAAATGGTCAAGATTGCCAGACGCCATGCCAGGGGCGTTGATAATGCTCAATTTGTGTTTGGCGATGCGGCTAGGCTCCCTTTCAAGGATAATTCAATAGACCTTGTGGTCAGTACGGGCGCTTCGCATCATTGGAGGACACCGCGCCTGGTGTTTGACGAATGCCATCGTGTTCTCAGAATTGACGGCGAAGCGTGGATATACGATGGATGTCCCGAGGTTTTCCACACCCCGGCTGATAGAAGAAAACTGCACAAAGAATATGGGTTTCTGATCGGCCGACTTGGATACAGAGTCTCTACACTGCATGGCTTCAGCAGGGAAGAATACCAGACCGTAATCAGGGATATGCTGGAGCAGACGGCATTCAGAGGCAACTACCAGATGGCCCTCACGGATATTTGGATGAAGATTACGCTCAAGAAACGCATGTGAGCGCTACGTTAGTCCCAGGGACACCATACTAATTAGGCTCATTACAAATCAGGCAGTATATTTCTGGGGAATAACGAGTAAACCTCACGGAGCTCTGGCAATCGAGCATAGTAAACCCACACTATGTCAAACAGTTTCGCATTTCCTGCAGTGGCAACGATGTGGACATAGCTCATGATTGGCGCGCTGGGCCTATCACCTTGGTCGACTTGGCGCATATCAGCTATAATTGGGCTATGCTCGGTAGACGGAGAGAATTGGCATGACAAAAGTGGCATTGGTAAGGACCGTAGATAGGAGTAAAGGTGTCGGGCAAGCGATAGACCTTCTTGGCGTGAAATCTTTTCGCGGCAGAAGTGTGGTTCTGAAACCCAATTTCAACACAGCTGACCCGGCACCAGGTTCGACGCATAACGACACGCTACGCTCTCTGATTCTGTCGCTTCAACAGATGGGGGCGAAGCAAATCACCCTGGCTGAGCGAAGCGGACCCGGGAATAGCACCCGGAAGGTTATGGAGAAGAAGGGGATTTTCAGGCTAGCTCAAGAGTTGGCCTTCGATATCGTTAATCTGGAAGAGACAGGTCCCGAAGGCTGGAGCAAGATAGAGCCTGGAGAGAGTCATTGGAGCCAGGGTTTTCATTTTCCGAGGGTCTATCTCGAGGCGGAGTCGATTGTCCAGACATGCTGTCTTAAGACACATGCCTACGGCGGCCATTTCACACTCTCTTTGAAGAACTCGGTGGGACTTGTCCCATTGAGAGGCTACACTTATATGAATGAACTTCACTCATCACGATACCAGCGGCAAATGATCGCTGAGATAAATACAGCCTATTCACCCGACTTAGTGATTTTGGACGGGGTGCAGGCTTTTGTTGACGGCGGCCCCGATCAAGGCACGAAAGTAGAGGCCAAGGTAATGCTGGCTGGCACGGACCGAGTGGCCGTCGATGCTGTGGCGGTAGCAATTCTTCGTCTGTTGGGGACGACACCAGAGGTCAGCCGAGGGCCTATCTTTGAACAAGAGCAAATTGCGCGGGCCGCTGAACTGGGGCTGGGCGTATCCTCGGCAAGGGATATTCAGCTTATCACCGGAGATGACGAGAGCGAGGCTTTTGCCGTCCAGGTCAGGGATATTCTGGCCCGTGGCTAACCAGCCCGGAATCGACAGATCTTGCTGCTCTGTGCTGCAGTCCAGCAACTTGCATCGTCATTTTCGCCGGACTATATGGTATAATCAACTTCTAGCTTGAAAAAGAGCGTGGATCCCAAATTACTGGCATTATACTTTGTGATCGGTGGATTGGTGGTCATGATCGTGACCTATTTTGGGAGCCAGGGAAAAAGTGAGCTTGCTGTTTTCGTTGCTTTCTTGCCTGCAACCACCCTGATAACTGTGTGCACCATATATTTCGCTGGCGGGACAGGCGCGGCCGTCTCTTATGCGAAGAGCATGCTGATACTGCTGCCTGCGTGGGTGCTTTATGCCGTTGGCTTGCTTCTTCTTCTGCCTCGTTTGGGCCTGGCGCTGTCGATTGTGGTGAGCGTTGCCGTGTACTTGGGAGCAGCGTTTCTGACCATGAAGCTGACATAGCCAACTGGTCGTCGCACCAAACCCCGAGAAACTCCACCAGCTTAGACCTACCATAAACCGACGCCATTTCCCCGCATCAGTGCAACCTTTTTGGATTCCCCGCGTTCTAGTAGTCATAAAGGAGACAATGAAGAAAGTCTGGCAAATCGGACCAATAATCTTCATTGTAGAAGGAGGACAAAATGAGTAACAAGAAGTTGGCGGCAATCCTGGGAGGGTGTATTGCAGTTATTGTTGCACTGGTAGCCGTAGCTGCTTTCCCACCCGCATCCGGAGAGCCGATCGACGGGGAGCCGGACGATGGGAACATGGATAAGAATCCCGCATTTCACATTAGTGTGATACCTGAGACGCCTCAGGAGATAGACGGGGTTGATGTCTACAGATTGTCCATTCCCGGACAGCGCTTTGTATTCCTGGTGACAATCGCCGACGAAGCGCAAGAAAGCGAACTTCCCGTACATATGTCAGCGACGGCTCCCGGCGCGGAAGTGGTCATCTATTACGAGGACATATTTGAGGGAGAGGTTGCCGAGTTAGTCGTCATACCAGCACCGGCAAGCATTGGAACAATCATAGAGGTAACTATCACGGGAACTCGAGGCACTGCGACTGACGAAAAGGTTGTTGGCTTCGAAGTGGCGGAAGGTGAAGATGACAGGCGGGAATATGCAGAAATGTTGCTGGATAAATTTGTTACCTGGCTGGCAAGTAATCATCCTGAACTTGGAATCACAGAGGACACGGAATGGGATGGCACTACCGTAAGTCCTGTCTGGCTGGTTGTGTCTCATTATCTCTTCTTCTCGGAGGAATGGGAGGTCCATTTGGAGTGGCATGTGATGATAGCCCCACACGACTGGGCAAGGATCGACCTCCGTCATCGTTTCGACGAGTTAGCACCGTCATATGCTTTTGAGATTTCCTCGGTGGACGCTGCCAACGACCCTGTACCTATGGAAGTGCCAGAGACAGTCTGGCGTTAAACTGGATTAGCTTCTATCAGGGGGAAGGCAATGGAGCTTACACGTTCGAGAACTGGACTTCTGGCAGGTATATCTCTGCTGGCGGTAGTGTTTACTGTGGCACTGACTTTCGCCACGCTGCAACTTCCGGTCGTGCTCGGCAACTGGCTGTCCAAGTACTTCCCTGACATTCATCCTGTAATAGAACCGGAGCGAGTAGCCGAGTTCATGACAGTTGCCCGCCCTATCGGTTATGCCTGCCTGGCAGTAATAGCTATCTTGATAGTGGCCGGTATTGTGACCGGCAAAAGGAAGCTGTCCATCTTGGGTTCCCTTGCCTTCTTCCTGCCCACCTTTGGCTATTTCTTTGCGTCCATGTTCTTCCTGGCCGGTCTGAGCATATTGAGAGTTCTGTTTATCCCCTTCTGGGATCCCAGCGCAAACCTCATGAACTTTGGAGATATCAGCTACCTGGCCTATATGGCCCTGGTGTACCCGTTCTGGCTTGGGGGCATAGATATCAGAGAGGTCGTAGCTTGGGTTGCCATAGGCATTGGTCTCTTCATATTCGTTCTGGGGACTATCGCATGGTTTTACGGGAAAGCACAGAAAAGAAAGACCGTCGATTTCTGGATATACAGGCATTCGCGGCATCCCCAGTATCTGGGCTTCATCATATGGAGCTACGGGGTAATGTTGTTCGCCGCCCAGCAGATGGTCCCGATGGGCGGCTCAAATCCCGGGGCAAGTTTGCCCTGGCTGCTGACGTCGCTGGTCATAATCTGGATTGCCCTGGCTGAGGAGAACAAAATGCGAAGGGAAGACAACGCAGCCTATGTGCAGTATACAGCCCATGCTCCCTTCATGTTTCCCATTCCGAAATTCATCTCTACCGTAGCAACATTTCCCATGAAGCTTGTACTTAAGAAGAACCGGCCGGAAACGGGGAAGGAGTTCCTAGCGACGTTTGCGGTTTATGCCACTTTACTTATCTTGCTGTCTTCTCCTTTCGTTTTGCTGGACTTTCCTGCCGGCATCGGGTGGTCTGACTGGCCGGGGTTTGTTCCTGGTATTCCCGGACCTATAATGAACCTGTAAGCGGCATTGTGCTCGTTATCTCGCACTCTTATTGATGCGTTAGAATCTGAAGATTAGCCTTAGGATTGCTAGCAGGATAGTGAGAGCGGTACCAGCAACATTGCCGACATCGGTAGTATCATCGATATCAGGAGTATGACCCACATCCATGGGAGTGGACAGGAATTCTCCAAGCCTTCTCAGCGTCCCAGTTGAGCGTCCGCTCTCGTGTGATTCTATCAACTGAGCGATGCGTTCTTTTAGTTTCTCATCTGGGGGGCTTTTCTTTGCGCGCATTAGTTCTTGACGGAATTGCTGATACTTCGTGAAGATGCCTCTGTTGAGCCAGATTCCGTGACATGATGGGCAGCGCACTAAGACAATATCCCGAGGGAAATACTTGTCAGTAAATCGGGCCATTGCGCAATCGTCTCTGGGGCAAAATAGGGTGGAATTCTCAATCGTAGAGGGTGTCCGTAGAATTCCGGTATCCAGTATCTCGATTTTCTCTGCCTCTCCTTGTTTTGCCCGAAATGGCTCTGCCTCGTCGAACCAGATACCCCCACACTTCTCACACTGATCAATGATTATCGGTCCACCGTAATGCCCCACTATTCTGACCTGGTGCGTTTGAGTCCTATCGTTGGGGCAGAGCATAGGTTCATTATATCGCACAGCATACGGAAAAACGCCAATTCCAGGGATACGGTTTGAATCCAATGGAACAACAACAAGAACAGTTTCTGGGGGAGTTCAGAGACAGATTGAGGCTGTATTAGAGGATTTAACAAAACACTGTTCTGTTGACGTTCGGTGAATTCCAGGAATATCATGCCAATTAGACCTACCATGAATCATGTGGTATCCCTTGGAATGTCGATCGTCGACGATTGGCAGAGGTCCTTGGCTCAACGCCTTCGGCGGCGTCTTAGCAGAGACAGGAACAACAATAAGCCAATTACTATGAAGAAGAAATATGGCGGCGAGGCGGCTCCTTCGCCGGTTCCGGCAAACGCTATCGCCGCGTTGGGAGGTGCTATCAACGGAGCTGCTCCTTCAGCAGGTATTTCGTAAGCAGGTGTCTCGGCAAGAATCTCGTAGGCAGGTATTTCCATATCGAGATACTGTTCGGGCGCCCAACCCAGAGGGTTGTTTCTGCCGGTAGCCTCGGCCCAGATCCATCCTGGCTCACCCTCCAGCTCAAAGAAAACTGTTGCCTCGTTATAATCAGGTAGATAGACCAACGCAGCAGTGTGTTCAGAGAGAAGCATTATCGCCGACCGGAACCCGGCGGCTTTATACATGACCGCCAGTAATACCGTCATGTCTTCACAATCACCATTTCCAAACCCATCCTCCATAATAGACGTCGCCAGTTCGTCGGCATTCCGGGCAAACTCCTCGTCTCCACTCCAGTCTACGTCAGAGGTGTACCTCACCCTGTCACGGACAAAACCGAATATTGCCTCCGCCCTCTGTATTGGGTCTGAGTATTCATTGGCAATCTGCTCTCCCAGGCTATAGGCGACGTTAGCCTGTTCCCCAAGACTTTCGAAGGCTATAACCGGACGAAAGCCTGTCTCACTTATTTGATAAAAACCATCTTCATCAAAGGCCGTGGTCCTGCATATGTCCCAGTCGTCAAAGGTATCGCCGCCCCTCGTGTAGAAACCTTCGGATGGAAATGCCCAGGCATAGCCAGCAGTCATCGCTGCAGCTAATAGAGCAGCTACTAAACCCAGCAAAACCCAGGTTCTCTTCATAACGGTCCGGTCAGTGCCGCATGGAGTATCAATCCGAAGAAAACGAGATAACCAAAAACATGTAGCCCGGCAGCCACCGGGTTTTCATTAATACGGCCAAACGGGATATTGGGGGTTAGCTTGTCCACCACGTAGAATAGGGCTACACCAAGAAGCAAGCTTATCACAAAGCTCACAGCTAGGATCCCCCAAGTTCTGAAATCGAAGATGTACCACACTATTGGAGCTGTGACGGCAGTCAGCGCAGTAATCGCGCCATGGATAACAAGACCAATCAGGATGAAGAAGCCGGCTATGAACAACCCGATGGCCATCGGGCTTTCCCGTATACGCTCGTGATAATCGACTTGGCGGATAAGAGCGTCCATTGCTCTGACTCCAAGCCATGCCAGAAGCGCAGAGACGACGACGAGCAATACGACCTTAGCTAACCATATCAGAACAATTACCCAGAAAGGGACGCCTAGACCTAACTCTGGCATATCAGTGCCTCCTTATTACTTGTACTCGATTAACTACGGTGGCCTAACACAGGTTCCGACCACGGTCATTTGTTATGTAAGGTTCACAGAACTACTGTATTTTTCGCGGAATGACGGGACGCCGCAGTGTCCCGTACACCATCTACTTACAGAGCTATTATAGCATGGCACTTGTCTGTCCCCAGTATCCTGCTTTACGGTTCTTAGGACACCGTGCAAGTCAGGTACGCCACAAACCAGGTGTTGTATGCCGGGACTACCACGCACTGTACTTGCAGCATACCGTAAGGGGTGCTTAAATTAGATGTAAACGGATTACGGGACAAAAGACAAAAGGAGGTGTTAGCAGAAATGGCAAAGGAAACGTCGCGGACCCCATCCAAGTATCCCGCCACTCTGGCAATCGACTACCCGGACAGGCCCCTTAATCGGCTGACCACATTCTTCAGGATGTTCACGCTAATTCCAATCGCTATTATCCTGGCTTTAGTAAGTGGCGCGGTCTTTGGGAGCAGAATGCATAACTGGTACGGGTTATTTGCTGCGGGAGGTATCTTGTTTCTGGCGACATTACTCATGATTCTTTTCCGGCAGAAGTACCCCAGGTGGTGGTTTGATTGGAATATAGCCTTGGTCAAGTTCAGTACACGCGTTGGCGCTTATATTGGTTTGCTTACAGACGTATACCCGTCGACTGACGAAGAGCAGTCGGTCCACATCGAGATCCCCTATCCCGACGTCCCCAAAGACCTTAACCGGTGGTTACCGCTGGGGAAGTGGTTGTTCGCTCTGCCACACTACCTCATCCTGGCTGTCTTGACGGTCGGGGCCATCGTTTGCGTGGTGATAGCCTGGTTTGCTATCTTGTTCACCGGGCGGTATCCTAGAGGTCTATTCGACTTTGTGGTTGGCGTAGGTAGATGGGGGCTTAGAGTAGGCGCATATGCTTTCTTGCTGACGACGGACCGCTATCCTCTTTTCAGTTTGGACTAGATTTAACTGGCAAGATTAGCCGGAACTCTAGGGACACCATACCGGTCTGGCTTACTGCAAATCAGATATCAGGTCTTGGGTATTGCTCAGGAGAAACTAGAATGAGAAAAGCAGCAGGTATTTTGATGATAGTTCATAGTGTGAGTACGATAGCCTTTATGGTTGGTTTTTTGATTCATTTTTTTTGGGGGCCAGCTACTGAAGGCTCTCCCCTTGTTATGGGTCTGGCAGCCATTATTGCGGGTGTATTTATTATCAGGGGTGGGGTCTTTTGCCTTAAGAGGAAATCTTGGGGAATATGCTTCGCTTCAAGCATTGTCCTCTTGGTTTTTATGATTCTTAATTTGCTTACTTTCGTCCCCTTCAATCCATTTTGGCCAGATCTTCCTCTTTGGGTAGTCTATTTTGTAGTTGTCCCTCTCTCCCTACCTTTAGGGATTCTCCCACAGACATTCGTTTGTCTCAGGAGAAGCGAGTGGCAGAAGAATTCTTCGCCGACTGGGTAATTGCTCAGGGTTATACAGTGTTTCAGGACTGGACTTCGTTCTACAATGAAGAGGATTTCCGAGTGGACGTGCAACCGGATGGCTATATCTGCATATGGGAGAACGATGGCGATGCAACGGCCGTATATGTCCCATGACAGTTTGCGGACTTGTGCAAATAGCTTGACAGGAACTGCGCAAGGTCCTAGCATTTAACTGTAGAAGATTCATCCGAAAACGACTGAACTGATGCAATTGCCATGTCAAAGCTAAGCGTCGGAGGCATACAGCGGACCGCACGAATTACCTCGCTAATTCTCGGGATTGTACCTATTCTTGTATTTCTAGGCTTTACTATCCATCTGCTAATTGCCAAGTATTATGCCTGGCCTCATAATGGTCTAACGTGGTCGGAAATTGAGGTGGCTTTTGGTGCTCAGCTATTGTGGGGGCTAGTCTTAGGAGGTCCTCTGTTAATTGCCAGATTTGTCGCTGAAAGAAAGCCTCTCGCCGGGGCCATAGTCATGCTGATTCTGGCTATCCCTTTTGTTTTTACGCCGCTTATAGCCCTTGATAGAGATGACTGGGCAGCCGCTATTGGATTAATATACATAGTCCCTGCTATTTTGTATTTGATATCCTGGAGGAGGGGCAGGCTTTAGCATCCGTAGACAATCCTCCCTAAAAATGTAGCGGCCAGCAACTTGGCTTCCGGGGACAGCATACCAACCAGGCCTACTACAAGGTAGGCACTAAGTGAGGTTCTCCGGTCGCTTCGCTCACTCAGAGTGACAAGGGGCGAACGGTGGTTATTCGGGTGGTTCGGGTTGCACCCTGGCCTGGGTCCTCACCGGCAGACCCCAGATATGGATGAAGCCGGGGGAGGCGCTATGGTCGAAGACATCCCCCTTATCGTAGGTAGCGAGACTGTAATCGTAAAGGGAATAGGGCGACTTTCTGCCCACTACCTGGCAGTTGCCTTTGAAGAGCTTCACCCTTATGGTGCCGGTGACATATCTCTGCGTACTTGCTACATAGGCGGCTAAGTCCTGACGCACACCTGTAAACCACAGCCCGTTGTAGACGAGGTCGGCATACTCAGTGGCTACCCTGGCCTTGAAGCGGAGTTGCTCTTTGGTCAGCACCAAATCCTCCAATGCCAGGTGAGCTTTCAGCAGGACCACGGCTGCCGGCGCCTCATAAATCTCCCTGGATTTTATGCCCACCAGCCTATTTTCCACGTGGTCGATCCGGCCTATGCCGTGTCTGCCAGCCAGCTCATGAACCTTCTGCACGAGCGCGACAGGCTCTACCTTCCGGCCGTTAAGGGTTACCGGTATCCCTCTTTCAAAACCAATGTCCAGATAGGCAGGCCGGGCCGGTGTCTTTTCCAGGGACCTTGTCCACAGGAAGATATCGTCAGGTGGTTCGTTCCAGGTATCTTCGAGCACACCACATTCAATGCCACGGCCCCAGAGGTTCTCGTCTATGGAATAGGGACTGGCCCTGGTGACAGGGATAGGGATATTGTGGGCCTGCGCATATTTGATTGTCTGCTCGCGGGTCATCTTCCATTCCCGGGCCGGGGCTATTACCTTTAGCTCGGGGGCTAAGGCAGCTACACCGACATCGATCCTCACCTGGTCGTTGCCCTTGCTCGTGCAGCCGTGAGCGACCATCCTTGCCTTTTCCTTCTTAGCCGTTTCCACCAGAAGTCGGACGATGAGAGGACGTCCCAGGGCTGTGGATAACGGATACTGCCCTTCGTAAACGGCATCCGCCCGGACGGCTGGGAAAACATACGACTTAATAAAGTTTTCTTTGGCGTCGATGACCAGCGCTTTTATGGCTCCGACTTTGAGGGCTTTCTGTCTGATGGCCTCCAAGTCAGGGACATTGCCGATATCTACAGTGAGGGTAATGACCTCCAGGTTGTATTTTTCCTGAAGCCATCTTACAGCCACGGAAGTATCCAGGCCACCGCTATATGCTAGTACTACTTTTCCTGCCATTTCACAGCCTCCTTCGGAGAAATCCGAAATCCTAATATCTAATTCCTAAACAAATTCAAAATATGTGAGATTGCTTCGTCGCCTTCGACTCCTCGCAATGACATTGTTCTAGGTCGCCACGTTTTGGTCATTGGGGTTTTAGATTTTGATATTGTTCAGCATGTCGTATTTAGTGTTTAGGATTTTGTATCTCTCCCAGTGCCTCTTTCAAAATGCCTATCGCCTCGTCCACTTCTTTTTCAGTTATGATTAGTGGCGGCATAAAACGCAAGGCATTGGGCTTCAGTCTATTGACCAGTAGGCCTTTATTCAGGCAAGCCAGTAACAATTTGTCGCCTATTTCTTGGTTGAATTCCAAAGCTATCAGGAGCCCCCGACCTCTCACGTCGGTAATAAAATCAAATTGCTGCTTCAGGCTTCCCAGTTTGGTTAGAAAGTAATTTCCGACTCGTTTGGCCTGTGCCGGTATCTTGTGGTCGATCTGGTACTTCAGGGCGGCATGAGCGGCGGCGCAAACCAGCGGGTTGCCGCCAAAGGTGGAGCCGTGTTCGCCCAGGGAAAAGACGGAGGCGGCTTCCTTAGCCAGGAAAGCGCCAATGGGCACACCGCTGCCAATTCCTTTAGCCAGAGCCATTATGTCCGGCTCAACTCCGTACTGCTCATAGGCGAAGAGCGTCCCGGTTCGACCCGCCCCCGTCTGAACTTCGTCCAGAATGAGAAGGATGCCCTTCTCCCGGCACCAGCTTTGCACCTTCTTGAGATAGTCATTGTCGGGTATGTTCACCCCACCTTCTGCCTGGATTGGCTCCAGCAGTACAGCGCAGGTCTTCTCGCTGGTAGCTCCCTTGATTGCCTCGACATTGTTATATTCCACGTTGATGAAACCGATGGGCAGAGGTGTGTAAGATTCCTGAAATTTGCTTTGTCCTGTGGCGGCGGTCATAGCCAGAGTCCGCCCGTGAAAGGAGTTATAGGCAGTAATGACCTCGTAGGCGCCGTTCAGTCGAAGCTTGCCGTACCGACGAGCCAGTTTAACTGACCCTTCGTTAGCTTCAGCGCCGCTATTGCAGAAGAAAACCCTGTTTAGACAGCTGTACTGGATCAGGAGCTGAGCCAGCTCTAGTTGGGGCACAGTATAGAACTGGCTGGACGTATGGATCAAAGTCCTAGCTTGCTTTTCCAGGGCCTTTACGACCACCGGAGGGCAGTGCCCCAGGCTATTTGTTGCCCAGCCAGCGGTAAAGTCGAGGTATTTGCGGCCCTGGTCATCCCAGGCTCGAGCCCCCTTGCCACGAACTAGGGTCACGGGAGCTCTCTTAATCGTCTGTAGAAATAGCTTCTTCTCTAAATCCTGCCAATCATTCTGAGACAATTGTTGTACCTCCTGATTCTGTTTGCCGGGCCTTTGCGGTGATGTCATCACGCAAGGCGCCGGCGACTTTGCCATTTATGATACGCACGACCTTCGCGGTAGTCAAAGCTCTAAGGCTGGCTTCTATTTTAGGAATCATACCACCGGAAGCCACGCCGGAGATGACCATATCTTTCGCCTCAGCCAGGTTGAGCCTGGGCACCACCTGCCCCGAGCCATCATGAATACCATCAACATCGGTCAGGAATATCAACTTCTCTGCAGCTAAGGCTGCAGCGATCTCCCCTGCCGCTGTATCTCCGTTGACATTCAGTAGAGTGACCCTGCCTTCCACCGAGCCGAAACTTATGGGCGCGACTACTGGCATATAGCCGGCCTTTAGCAGGAGTATCAAGGGACTGGGGTCAACAGCGGTAATCTCGCCGACATAGCCCATCTCGGGGCTCTTGACGCTTGCCCAGAGCAAGTTCCCGTCACAGCCGCTCAGGCCGACTGCCCTGCCGCCCAGAGCCTGAATAGCTACTACCAGTTCCTTATTCACCAACCCGCCCAGGGCCGCCGCCACCACCTTCAGGGTCTCGGCATCGGTGACTCTCAAGCCATTCACAAAGCTAGTGGGAATGCCCAGTCGAGCCAGCCACTCCGAACTCACCTTGGCACCACCGTGAACCGCCACCAAAGATTTGCCCTGCTTCTGAAGCTCCACCAGGTCTTCTAAGGTAGTATCATGGCTGCCTAGAGTGCTGCCCCCAATCTTGACGACAACGATTCTCTTCTGCATTACGTAGTATATGCGCTGTTAATAGTAACATATTTCTCGGAGAGGTCGCAGCCCCAGGCGGTGGCTTGGCCTTCTCCCAAGTTCAGGCAGACTCTTATGAGTACATCAACGCCCCGACTCAAAGATGACATCATTTCGGCTTTGCTGAAGGTGGTGGGGCAACCCTGCTTCATGACACAAACGTCATTCAAGTAGACATCCAGTTTGTGTTCGCTAACCCTGGCTCCGCTTCGCCCTAAGGCGGCGACGATGCGCCCCCAGTTAGGGTCGTTGCCATGAACAGCTGCTTTCACCAGCGGTGAGCCAGCGACGATCCGAGCTGCCTGACGAGCCCAAACCCAATCCTCCGCCCCTTCTACCGTGACCTCAATGAGTTTTGTGGCTCCCTCTCCATCCCGAGCTATGGACTTAGCGAGATGAGTGCAAACTGCGTTTAAGGCTTCCTGGAAGGTGCCGCCATTATGGGATTTGATAGGTTCGTTGCCGGCCTGGCCGTTGGCGAATAGGAGTGCACAATCGCTGGGACTGGTGTCTCCATCAATACTTACCATGTTGAAGGAACAGTCCACGGCCTCGTGTAATGCGGCCGGCAGGAAATCGGCACCCACTGCGGCGTTGGTGGCGATAAAACAGAGCATGGTAGCCATGTTGGGATGAATCATACCTGCCCCCTTAGCTACTCCGCCAATGGTGAATTTCTTGCCATCTGAATCTACTTGGACAGCTATTTCTTTGGGTCTGGTATCCGTAGTCATTATTGCCCGACAAAAGTCATGGCCGCCTTTTCTGGTGGGCCTAATCTTGGGAATCGAAGCCCTGATTTTGTCCATGGGCAATGGCGCGCCAATGATGCCGGTACTGGCGACAAGGACTTCCTCAGGGGATATGTCTAGCCGAGCGGCTGTTAGTCTTGCCATTTCCACGGCATCTGCCAGTCCTTGCTCGCCCACGCAGGCATTGGCACAACCGGAATTCGCCACTACAGCCCGCGCCTGTCCTCTTGCCGCATGCCTCTGGGATAAAACAACTGGAGCTGACTTAATCTGGTTGGTAGTGAAAACGCCGGCAGCCACGCAGGGAACTTCGGAACACAGGACAGCCAGATCAAGCTCGTCTTTGTTCTTTATCCCGGCGCGAACCGCACCAGCCAGGAATCCTGAAGCTGAGGTAACACTGCCTGAAGGAATTAAGTCTAACATAGGATTCAAATATAACAAGAAATGGGGGTAGCGTCTATGTCCGCCGACCTCGCGGCCCAGGCAATCACTTTTCTAGGTTGCTCGGTCGGTTCACTCTTCAAAATGATGAAAAGGAGAGAACGCCCTGCAATGATGGACTATTTCGGTTATTTCAGGATTATATGCTTGCCACAAGGTTTCACTTCGTGCTGTCCTATTTGTGTCGAGAACCTTCCTTATGAAGAACTTGTTGGTTCTTCTCCAAATACGAAATAACCCTTTTCCCTATGTCCGTTAATACCCAATAACTTCCCGTTGACCGATTTTCTATTTGAACGATATTATGCAACCTAAGGTCTCCATATACTTGTTTATCTTGATTTGAGGATAACACCTTGTGGTCAGGCAAACCTGTTTTTAGGCTTTCCTTATCGTGATAAAGTATCCGTAGTATGTTGTCGGGAACATCTGTGTAAATACCCACCGAAAGCAGTCTCTTTATTATTGGCTTCAGTTGCAGATAAGATGCGAATCTGAGGATAGAAAATACAACTGCAAAAATGCCGAGCGAAATTCCGATGACGGCATACCAAGGTAGTTCCTTTATCCAAGCTACCCGAGCAGTACCTACTACCGATAACAGAATTGCGAAGATGACGTTATCCAAAAGGCTATTGAGTCTAGCTTGCAACCATCGCATACCGTATTCTACCATTTGTTTTTGCACCCTGCGTTGAGTATACAACCACGGGTTATTTACATTCTGTGCTTTGATATTGTTTAGGATTTGATGCTTGTGACTTGAAGCGGAGCGCCTTTAGTGGGAAAAAGAGAGTTTGCCTCCGTTTTCACGCGAGCCTGAAGTTGCTTTCACCCACTATCTCGCTCAATTCTCCGGCTAATTCGGGGCAGTAATTCACTGTCATGTCGGGCATGTCTAGGTTAGTCACCTCACCATCGCCCACCACGCTTAGAGAGACTTTATCTTGGCCGGGATAGCTCTTGAGGATATCCACAATTTTGTGGAGGCATGCGATGTCTTTGCCGGCGTCGCCCGACTGGTTGACATCTATCATGACATGGCGATGCGGAGGCTCGCTTAGCACTTCCTGTCTCACAGGTAAGAGCATGGCCTCTTGACAGTTTAATTGCACTTCCCCATCCCGAATCTTCACCACTCCTTTGATGCTGATGATGTTGCCCTCCTGCCATATCCCCTGGGTGCTCTCGTAGAGCCTAGGCCAGGCGATAACCTCGATACTGGCATCTAGGTCTTCAATTGAGGCGACGACAAATAGGCGATTATCTCGGGTGTGGGCCTGGCGCACCGAGATCACCATCCCTCTAACGGTCACCGTTTCATCAATCAGGTCCATATTGATTTCGCCGCAGGAGACAACGCCCGGTGAGGATGGTTCTCTGGCGAGGAAGTCAAGGGGTTGCGAGAAATAAACTCCTAACAATTCTCTTTCCCACATGAGTTTTTGCTTGGTGGATACATCTTCCTCGGCTCGCTGGTAGTCGACACGAGGGTTGGGGGAGCTTTGCCCCCATAAATCAAACATGCTGACTTGTCCCGATTCCTTGGCTCTTTGTTTCGTTTGAGATAGGGAGATAATCTTGTTCAGCGAGTCGAGCAGGGCCTTACGGCTGCCCAGGGAGTCGAAGACACCGACTTTGATCAGGCTTTCCAATACCTTTTTGTTGATGTTGCGAAGGTCAGTTCGATAAGAGAAGTCCTCTATGGACTTGAAATCGCCTTCTGAGTCCCGGCCAGACAAGATGTTCTCAATCGGGGAGAAGCCGACATTCTTGATTGAAGCCAGTCCAAAGCGGATGGCCGCATCACTTCCATCGTCCTTCTCAATGATGAAGCTAGCATGACTCCTGTTGATGTCTGGTGGGAGTACCTTGATGCCCAGTCTACGGCATTCAGCAATCGCCGACCGGACCTTTTCCATGTTATCCGAGTAAGTATTGAGAAAGGCGGTCATATATTCGACGGGGTAATTTGCCTTTAAATAGGCGGTGCGGCAGGCAATGAGGCCATAGCTAACGCTGTGAGCTTTATTGAATGCATAGCCGGCGAAAGGCTCGATCAGGGAGAATACTTCCTTAGCTAACTCCTGCGATATGCCCTTTTTCTTCGCCCCGGCGATGAAATTGCGCTCCTCTTTCTTCATAACCGAAGGTATCTTCTTACCCATCGCCTTACGAAGGATATCGGCCTCGCCCAAGCTGTAGCCGGCCAAGGCTTGAGCTATGAATATCACCTGCTCCTGATAAACGATAACTCCGTAGGTTTCTCTTAGAATCTCCTCCAGAATGGGATGGGGGTAATGAATAGGGGCAATACCCTGCTTGGCCCTGATGAAAGTGGGAATTTGTTCCATAGGGCCGGGGCGATAGAGTGCCACCATAGCAGCTATATCGCTGAAGTTGGTGGGCTTGAGTTCCTTTATATAGCGGCGCATTCCGGCGCTTTCCAGCTGGAAAATGCCCTTGGTTTCCCCCGAGGCCAGCAGCTCAAAAGTCCCGGCATCGTCGAGAGGGATATGCTGCAAATCTAAGGAGATTCCACGATTCTGGGCAATAATTTCCTTGACTTTAGTCAAGATAGTCAGATTGGACAGTCCTAGGAAATCCATTTTCAGCAGTCCCAGGCGGGCGATGTCGCCCATATGGAACTGGGTCATGACAGTGCGCTGGTCACCTTTTCCCAGCAGTTGCAGTGGCACATACTCGATTAAGGGCTCATGCGCTATCACTACACCGGCCGCATGAGTGCTGACGTGCCTGACCATTCCCTCCAATTTCCTGGCCGAGTCAATCAGGTTACGTATGGCTGCATCCTGGTGGTAAATGTCATAAAGCTCGCGGCTCCGTTCCAGCGCTCTTTCCAGGGTTATGGTCAGTTCCAGCGGGATAAGTCGAGCCACCATGTCGACCTGGGCATAAGGCATGCCTAAGGCTCGCCCGGTGTCTCTTATCGCGGCTCGGGCTCCCATGGTGCCAAAGGTAACGATTTGAGCTACGTGGTCGGAACCATATTTCTGGTTAACGTAGGACAGGACTTCGTCGCGGCGGTCGTCCTGGAAATCCAGATCAATATCAGGGAGCTCGCGGCGCTCGACGTTGAGAAATCGTTCGAAAACCAGTCCATATGCCAGCGGGTCGACATCAGTGACGCCGAGGCAATAAAGAGCCAGGCTGGCAGCAGCACTTCCCCGGACGCCAAAGTAGATATCCCGTTCTCGGGCAAAGGAGATTATGTCCCAAACAACGAGGAAGTAATGGGCAAATTGCGTCTTCTGGATGACATCAAGCTCATAGCTAAGCCGTTCCTTGACCTCTGAGCCTGGCTCAGGGTATCGTTTTCCCAGGCCCTGCCAGCAGAGCTCCGCCAGGAAATCATCGGCTGTCTGGCCCTGAGGCACCTCCATGTGCGGCAGATGTAGCTTGGTGAAATCCAGTTCCAGTTGACACATATCCGCAATGGCTTGAGTATTCTCCACGGCCTGAGGTAAGTCAGCAAACAGTTGTTGTGCCTCTTCGGGGCTTCTAAGATAGAAAAAGTCGCCAGCCAGCTTCAGCCTTTTTTCATCGTACACAGAGGTATTGGTCCCTATGCACAAAAGAAGTTCATGGGCCGGAGCGTCTTGTTTATCAACGTAATGCACGTCAAAGGTGGCCACCGGTGGTATATTGAGTTTGGTGGACAGCAAGACGAGCTCCTGATTGATTTGCTCCAGTTCAGGAATAGGATGCCTTTGAATCTCCAGGTAGTAATCGCCGAAAACCTCCTTGTACCAGGAAGCTGTTCTGTCAAGCTCGTCTTTTCGCCCTTCGAGTATGAGCCGAGCCAGTTCCCCATGGGCACACCCGGAAAGGGCAATAAGCCCGTCATGATGAAGTTTGAGGAGCTCTTTGTCGACCCTGGGCTTATAGTAGAATCCCTCGAGGTGACTTTTGGTAACCAGTTGGAGCAAATTGCGATAGCCGTTTTCGTTCTTAGCTAGCAGAGTAAGATGATAGTGGGTTTTGTGGGCTGCCTCTCGGCTACGGCGATCGGTCGCGGCGACATAGACCTCGCAGCCAATGATTGGCTTTATCCCTGCTTCCTTGGCCGCCACATAGAAATCGATGACGCCATACATGGCGCCGTGGTCGGTGATAGCCAGACTATCCATGCCCATCTCCTTGGTCCGGGAAATAAGCTGAGGAATGCGACACATACCATCGAGTAAGCTATATTCAGAGTGTACGTGAAGGTGGGCAAACTTCTGCGGCATTGGTTAGATTATAGCACTTGCCGCGGGGGCCCCAAATGAGGAATTTTCGACTATATATCAAAAAGTCTCTTGACGGTTATAGCGAGTGTCGCTAGCTACCGAGTTTGAACTGACTGCCATGTTCGAAACTTGGGGCCCGTGTTAATAATGTGCAGAAATAGACTGACGCCGAAGGTCAGAGTGGCGGCTTCTGGTTTTGTGGTAAACTTGGGAGAAACGGAATACGGTTTCCAAACAAAGTGAGGAGCGGGCGATGATTGCAACTCGATTAAAGAAGGTTTTTGAGCCAACGAGCATAGGCCGGATGCAACTGAAGAACCGCATAGTCATGCCGCCGATGGGAACTAACTATGCCGAAGCGGGCGGCGCTGTTAGCCAGAGAATGCTCGATTACTATGAGGCAAGAGCTAAGGGTGGGGTAGGATTGATTATTGTAGAAGGAAGTGCTCCCAGCGTGCGATGCAACATATCTTTCCAAGGACGTCCATCCTACCAGGCATCCTTGGGAGATGATAAGTTTATCCCCGGATGGAGAAGACTCACGGATGCCGCTCATAAATACGGTGCCAAGATAGCTATCCAGATAATGCACGCCACCCTGGAGAACTGGGATGGAAAGGCAGTGCAAGTGGGGCCATCGCCTGTAATAGTGCCCGCCAGAGTTATGGGTATCCTGGGAGGCCCTCCTCACGAACTAACCGTGGCAGAGATTGCGGAAAGGGTGGAGTGGTTTGTCTCAGCTGCCAGACGTGCCAGGGAGGCTGGCTTTGACGGCGTCGAGATCCACGGTGCTCATCAGTACATTGTGGCCGCTTTTCTCTCCTCGGCTACCAACCAGCGAAAGGACAACTACGGTGGCTCGGTCGAGAATAAGGCCAGATTCTTGACGGAGATACTTCAGGCTACTATAAAAGAAGTGGGCCCCGATTTTCCTGTCTGGGTCAGGTTCAATGCCAGGGAATGGGGAGTGGAGAACGGCGTCACCATTGAGGAGACCAGACAGTTGATACCGCTGGTGGTAAAGGTGGGTGCTCAGGCACTTCACGTGTCCGGTTATGGCGTGGGGTCCTACATAACCACGGCTCCAATTCCGGATACACCGGGCCTTCTGGTGCCTCTGGCTGAGGAGGTCAAGAAGCTGGCCGATGTGCCGGTAATTGCGGTGGGCAGACTGGATCTTGAGCTTGGCGAGAAGATTCTCGAAGAAGGCAAAGCTGACCTTATAGCCATAGGCCGGCGTCTTCTGGCCGACCCGGACTTGCCCAACAAAGTGGCCGAAGGAAGGCTTGCCGAAGTCATCTCATGCATCGACTGCATGGAGTGTATCGAGCGGCTGGCTTTTGACGAACGAGGCGAGGGCCTCACCTGCGTCGTCAACCCCGCCGCAGGCAAGGAGAAGGCATTTCAAGTCAAGCCCGCGGGCAAGGCCAGGAAGGTAGTCGTGGTCGGTGGGGGACCGGCCGGCATGCAAGCTGCTATGGTGGCGGCACGGAGAGGCCACAAGGTTACCCTGTTTGAGAAAAATGCGAAGCTGGGTGGGCAACTGAACATAGCTGCGTTACCTCCGTTCAAGGGTGATATCTTCCCCTGGATAGACTATCTGGTCAGCCAGGTTAAGAGGGCTGGGGTGAAGGTCAAGCTCAATACGGACGCCACCGCTGCAATGATTGTTGCAGAGAGACCGGATGCTGTTGTGATAGCTTCAGGAGGGATTCCAGCCATGCCCGACATCTCCGGCATTGACAAGCCGAACGTGGTTACTGCTCAGGATGTGCTCTCGGGCAAAGCCAAGGCCGGACAAAATGTGGTCATCATTGGTGGTGGCATGGTCGGCTGCGAGACAGGGCACTATCTGGCGGAGAAAGGCAAGACGGTGACTATCATAGAGATATTGAAGCGGATGGCTAACGACATGTTTCCCATGACAAGGCGCCGGCTCATGGACGGGCTGAGGAGCAAAAAGGTGACCCTGCTGACCAGCGCGACCTGTGAGGAGATAAAGGAAGGCGCTGTTCAGGTGTGTACTGCGGATGGCAAGAGGGAGACCATTCCAACCGACACGATTGTTATAGCCGTCGGCTATAAGGCAAATGATCGCCTATACAAAGCTCTGGAAGGTAAGGTCCCTGAGATGCACTGCATAGGCAATTCTGCCAAGCCTCGGAAAATACTGGAAGCTAACAGCGAGGGATACCAGACCGGGCTGGCTTTGTGAAGGTTTCAGGTAGGTCGGCTATCCGGACAATTGGATGGGCAGGAACAGAATCAGAGTATGTCTGAGGACAGGATTGTACGCTTGCTTGGCCTGCAAAACATGGTAATCTCTTGACGTAGGATACTGTAGGCCAATAGTATGCGGGGGCTACAGGAGGAAGGAGAAGGGAATGAAGCTGGTGACCTTCGGAGTTGCCACACCAGTTGGCCAGATACAGCGCATCGGAGCCATACACCAGAACAAGATCATCGATCTCAATATGGGCTATACGCGTTACCTGGCTGATAGGCACGGCAGTGACCAGGCCTGCGAATTAGCCGCAGCAATGCTGCCGCCTCAGATGATTGCCTTCTTCCGGATGGGAGAAGAGGGGAAAGACAGGGCTGAGTTGACCATTGACTTTGTGGCGAAATACAAGGTAAAAGGCGGCCTGCTTGGTCCCCGGGGCGAGAAGATAGTGTATGAGATGAATGAGGTCAAGCTGAAGGCACCGGTGCCGCGCCCAAATTCCCTTCGGGACTATATTACCTTCGAGGGCCACGCCAGCTTTTCCGGAAAGAAGCAACTCGACAAAGGCTGGTATGAGATACCTGTATGCTATAAGGGTAGTCCCGACACAGTCATTGGCCCCGAGGACGTCATTCCCTGGCCTGCCTTCACTGATATGCTGGACTATGAGCTGGAATATGGCATTTATGTTGGCAAAAAGGGCAAAAACATCCCGAGGGAACGGGCAAAGGAGTACATCGCAGGCTATACCATATTCAACGATATCAGTGCCCGCGATATCCAGCTCAGAGAGATGCTGGCGGGAGGAGTCGGTCCGGCCAAGGGCAAGGACACCTGTAGTGTCATGGGGCCTTGCCTGCTGGCATCCGATGAGGTAGACCCTATGAACCTGCGGATGACAGCCCGCGTAAATGGTGAAGTGTGGTCGGACAATAACAGCGGCACGGCTTACTGGACCTGGCCCCAGATTATTGAATTTGCTTCTATGGAGGAAACGCTATATCCCGGTGATTTTCTGGGCTCGGGGACGGTGGAAGGCGGCTGTGGCATGGAACTCAACCGGTGGATTCAGCCAGGCGATACCATTGAACTGGAGGTGGAAGGTATCGGCATCCTCAGGAACCGCGTTGGAGATAAGCCGCCCAAACGCACGTTCGTTCGTTAGTATTTCTGTTCCCGATTTCATCCTGATTTTTCATACCGTTAGATATAGCCGATGCCTGAAGTCTAAGAGGAGTTAGAAGGGGGGCAGTACTATGAACAAAGGACATGCGATTCCGACACGGGAAGCGGGGGTCAAGCAGTTGGCTCCCGGCGTTTATGCTTACATTCAGGCCAAGGCTACTTGGTACTGGAGCAACGCCGGATTCATTGTGGGCAACGATTATGTGGTTGTCGTGGACTCGCTGGCTACGGTTGACCTGACACAGAGGTTCAGGGATGAAATCAGAAAGATCACAGACAAGTCAATCCGCTATCTAATCAACACCCATCACCATGGAGACCATACCTATGGAAACCATGTGTTTGCGGGGGCTACCATAATCTCACATGACCGCTGCCGCCGTGAGTTAATGGGGACAGCCATAATGGACCCTGGCTTGCTGAATACCATCTTCCCTGAATTCGATTTCCGGGGAATCGCGGCTACGCCAGCTCATATCACATTTGACAAACATCTCACACTGCAAATGGACGGGCGGGAAATCCGACTGCTACACTTCGGGCCTGGCCACACCGTCGACGACATAATTGTGTATTTGCCGGAAGAAGGTATTATCTTTGCCGGCGACTTCATTTTCTTATATTCCACCCCGCTAGGCATGGAAGGGTCCTTTGCTGGCTGGCTGAAGAACCTGGATGCAATGGCCAAGCTTGATGCTCGAGTCTATATCCCCGGCCACGGGCCTGTGTGTGGAATAGAAGGGCTGAACCTGTGTCGCGATTATCTTGTCTTTGTGCAAAGCGAGGCCAGGAAACGGTTCGACAAAGGCCTGACCGTTGATGAAGCTGCCAAAGACATTGCCCTTGGGCAATTCAAGCAGTGGCCTAACCATGAGCGCATTCTGATCAACATGGAACGCCTGTGGCGCGAGTTCCGCGGCGAAGACCCCAGCACCTCCAAGTTGAACATTGCCGAAGTCTTCTTGCGCATGGACGCCATGACCAAGGCGGGAGAGTTGTAGTACAGAATTGGGATTAGTTGTGGATTAGATGGACTATCTTGCCTCCCTGGAGCATATAGGAGGGGAACTTGCTGAGATGTTTTGCTCGTATCGCTGACCAACACACGTTATTGACAAAAGGCATGCCCGATGATATAGTTGGCACAATCGCAGATTGAATGTTCGTTCAATCGCCCGGGTGAGAATTGTCTGAAGAGTTCACCGCACACACTTTCGGTAACGACCAGGCTTTGGTCAAAGAGCGCAGAGATCATATCGTCACTCCACGTATGTAAGAGAACAAATCCATACTATGTTGCGGGCAACTAGGGCGGGCAATAACACTGGTGTCGCTGACACACAGGGAAAGGAGCTATCAAAGTGATTACTCTAAAGGAAGGAAACTGGCGCATTCCCAAATGGAACAGAAAAGTATTCGCCGTTGCCGGGGGGTTGACAAATTACAGGAAGTTCTGCCCGGAAATGAAGATCGAAGAGCAGGCGATGGTGGCATTCCGGCAGATGTTGGAGAACAACGACCTAAGGTTTTCTCCGGTGGAAATCAAGGGATTAGTCAACTTTCTTGCCTGTGGTAGTTTTGCCGACCACTTTCAGGACCAGCTCCTGTGCGAAGCCAAGGTCACTGATTACCTCGGTCTTGACCCGATGTATGACATAGGTATCAAGACTGGCGGCGCCACAGGTGGCTCCACTGTCCTGACGGCTGCCATGGCGATCGCCAGTGGATATGCTGATGTGGCGTTAGCAATTGGCTGGGAGCGCATGTCCGAAGTGGATACGCGGACCGGCAACTACTACATCGCTACTGCCGCCTGCAAAGACTTTGAGACGCGGCTCTCCCGCATTTATTCTGCCTACTATGCTCCTATGGCCGTCCGTTTCGCCTGGGCCTACAATCTCTCCGAAGAAACCAGGGCCAAGGTGGCAGTGAAGAACCACCTATATGCGTATTACTCACCGTATTCTCAACAGCCGGGCAAATACACAATCCAGGATGTGCTTAATAGCCCTATGTCGACCTACCCGTTGCGTTTCCTGGAATGCTGTGCCATGACAGATGGCGCTGCCTGCATGCTACTTTGCGATGAAAAGACTGCCTATAAGTTGACCGATAAACCTTGCGAGCTTTTCATAGCCGGCGGTAGCCATACCTTGAGAGTAGCGGATCGTAGAGACATGGAAATCCCGTTACTGCCGCACGAGACTCCCGAAATGTATAGGGGCTTGCGCAAAAAAGAAGGGCAACGTTGGCCAGGATTTGAGAGCTTCGCTGCGGCCCGATTTGCCGCTTATTTCGCCTACAGAATGGCTGGCATCACGAACCCGCTTAAAGAGCTTGACCTGGTGGAGCTGCACGATGCATTTACCATAAGTGACATTCAGACTTACGGGGACATCGGACTCCGCCCGTATGGGCAGGAGCCTGACTACATTGAATCTGGTGATGCATATTTCGGTGGTAAATGTCCAGCCAATCTGTCCGGAGGGTTGATTGGCACCATGCATGCTGTGGGGGCAACCGGCATCTTCTCAGGGGTTGAATGTCTCTGGCAACTACAGGGCAAATATGATAAGTTCCATGGCGACCGCAGGATTTGGGATTCTTTTGGCAAGAAGAAGCCGGAAGATTGGAAGAGTCTGCAAGTCCCTAATGCTAAGCAGGCACTCTGGATATCTCACGCTGGTGTCGGGTCACATGTGACGGCAGGCATTCTCAGGAAGGCTTTCTGAAGGAGGAAAACTGTGGCATCGAAGAGAAAAACAACGAAATATACTGGCAAACCGGCAAAGGTTCTTCAATCAGAACCGGCTATAGTTATAGAGTGGCCGAGGAGTCTGGCGCACAGACACACCTATGGAAAACTCTCTCCGTTCTTCAAAGGCCTGACAGAGGGTAAATTGCTGGCCACCAAATGCGTCAATCGCGAATGCGGAGAGCACAGGTTGTGGCTGCCGCCGCGGGCCGACTGCCCGGACTGCAACCAGCCCATGGTCTGGGAAGAACTGCCGCAGCCAATCATTGGGACGGTGCACACCTATGCGCGTGTGGAATACGCTGGCGCTGGCATAGAGCTCACCACCCCCTATTTCCAGATTGACGTCGAGTTGCCCGGAGTATGCACTATATTCAAGGGCTATCTGCAGCATGGCACCCCCGAAATTGGCATGAAAGTAAAGGCTTGCTTCCGCACGGAAGACCCGAGCAACACGATTCTGGATATGTACTGGATTCCGGTACCTAGTGACGCGGATGTGCGGTCTTGAACAGGTAATCGGTAGGGAGCAAATCAGCACAAGTGCTAACAAGAAGGGAGGGAGACGGCATGGGGAAGTTACTTTGGGAGCCGACCGAAGAACGAAAGAAAAATGCGAACATAACCCGCTTTATAGAGTTCGTTAACAAAAGACATAAACAGAATTTTCACTCTTACAGAGGGCTTTATGACTGGTCCGTGGACAAGATACCGGATTTCTGGGCTTCTGTGTGGGATTTTGTTGGAGTAAGAGCCTCCAAACGCTACGAAACGGTGGTTGATGATGTGACCAAGATGCCGGGCGCAAAATGGTTTTCTGGCGCGAGGCTAAATTTCGCCGAGAACCTACTGAGATGCCGGGATGAGAAAATAGCCTTCATCTTCAAGGGAGAAACTCAGAAGTCAACGCGAATGAGCTATGCTGAACTGTATGACTCTGTGGCACGCCTGGCAGAGTCTCTTCGGAAGATAGGAATCAAAGCTGGAGACCGGGTAGCTGCCTATATGCCTAATATGATAGAGACAGCTGTGGCGATGCTTGCCAGCACAAGCATCGGGGCTGTCTGGGCTTCATGTGCCACCGATATCGGTTCTGGAGCAGCCATTGATCGCTTTGGTCAAATCGGACCAAGAGTCTTGTTTACCGTTAACGGCTATTTCTATAAAGGGAAAGCTTTTGATTCTCTCTCTAACGCTGCTGAAATTGTGAGGGGAGTGCCTTCTATTGAGAAAGTCATAGTGGCCCGCTACAGGGAAGAGAAACCCGATATCAGCCATATTCCTCACTCCGTATATTATGATGATTTTCTATCACGGGGGAAACCCGAAATTCACTTCGAACAATTGCCCGCAGACCATCCTGTGTTTATCATGTTCTCATCAGGGACGACCGGCAAGCCGAAGTGTATGGTTCAGGGAGCAGCGGGAATTCTGGTCAATCAATTGAAGGAGTTGATAATCCATACCGATTTGAAGCGAGACGATGTTCACTTCTTCATCACAACCTGTAGCTGGATGATGTGGAACTGGATGCTGACTTCTTTAGCCACAGGCAACACCATTATTCTGTATGATGGAAACCCCAGCTATCCCGGGACGGGGGCCATGTGGAAACTGATCCAGGATGAAAAAGTGACTATGTTTGGCTGCAGCGCCAGTTATATCAACTATCTCAGGAGCGAAAACATTAAGCCGGGCAAAGACTACGATTTGTCATCATTAAAGGAAATATGGCAAACCGGTTCGCCTCTCTCAGCGGACGGGTTCGAGTACGTGTATCAGGAAATCAAGAAGGACCTGCATTTCAATTCCAGTGCAGGCGGGACAGACATCAATGGCTGCTTTTTCACCGGAAGTCCGATTCAGCCCGTATACGCTGGTGAGTTGCAGGGGCCGGGCCTGGGTATGAAGGTGAAAGCGTATGATGAAAAAGGGCGTCCGATTTTTGACCGGCAGGGCGAACTCGTCTGTGAGGCCGCTGCCCCGCCTATGCCGCTTTCTTTCTGGAATGATCCGGACGGTAAGAGATACAGGGACGCTTATTTTGGTGTTTATCCTGGCGTGTGGCGTCACGGCGACTACATCGTATATCATAGTGACACGGGAGGAGCTACTTTCTACGGTCGCTCTGATGCAGTGCTGAAGCCGTCCGGGGTTCGCATAGGTACGGCCGAAATATATAACGTCATGGAAGGGCTGCCGGAGGTCGCGGATAGCCTGGCAGTAGGGCAGAGCTGGGAAGGGGACCAACGCGTCCTCCTCTTTGTCAAATTGGCTCAAGGATATCAGCTGACGGAAGATCTGGAGAACAAAATCAAGAAGAGTCTGCGCGAAAAAGCTTCCCCCAGACACGTCCCGGCCAGAATCATTGTGGTGCCCGATATCCCCTACACCACGAACATGAAGAAGGTAGAAAGCGCTGTCACGAACATAATCCATGGCAGGCCTGTCACGAACAGAGATGCCCTGGGCAATCCCGAATGCCTGGACTTCTTTGAGAAGCTTGTCGCGGAGGGGGCACTCAAATCTTAATGTGCTCTCATAACGAACGAAAGGAGCCGAAAGATTAAGAGCGACGGGGACCAGTGGCGACATTGCGGAAATATATATCAAGAAAGTGCATGAGTCCTTAGGCATTGTCAGGTGTGTCTACTGCGCAGAGAGTACCCTCGAGGGAGATGAGTCATGGATTTTGATTTAAGCGAAGAGCAGAATCTAACGCGGCAGGCGATCCGGACTTTCGCTGAAAAACAAATCGCCCCGATCGCCCGGAAGCTAGACGAAAAGGAAGAGTTTTCTGCCGAGTTAACGCACGAAATGGCGGAGCTAGGGTTGCTGGGTTGCTTTGTTCCGGAGAAATATGGCGGCTCAAATATGGGCTATATCTCCTATGCAATTGCGGTTGAAGAACTGGCCAGGGTGGATGCTTCCCAGGCTGCTACTATTGCGGCGGGTAACTCTCTGGGAATCGGTCCCATCTATTATTTTGGTAGCGAAAAGCAAAAGCAAGAGTGGCTTCCCATGCTCTGTTCAGGGGAGTGTCTGGCCGCGTTCGGTCTGACGGAGCCTGAGGCTGGCTCCGACGCCGGGAGTTCCCGAACTACCGCCGAACTCAAAGATGATCGCTGGATTATCAACGGGCACAAGATTTTCATCACCAACTCAGCTTGCTCATTAACCGGCGTTATCATCGTCCAGGCTGTCACTGGTAAGCATGAGGATGGCAGGCCGGAGCTCAGTTGCCTCATAGTTCCCAGCGGCACAACAGGTTTGACAGCTAACGAGATGAAAAACAAGATGATGTGGCGAGCATCCAACACGGGTGAGCTCTTCTTCGATGATTGCATTGTGCCCAGGGCAAACCTTCTGGGCAAAAGAGGCGACGGCTTCCATCAAATGCTTGCCACGTTGGATGGCGGACGCCTCAGCATCGCCGCTATGGGATTGGGCGGATCTCAGGCGGCTTTCGAGTTGGCCTTACAATACGCTAATTCCCGCATCCAGTTTGGACGACCCATCGCTTCATTTCAAATCAACGCTTTTAAGCTGGCCGACATGGCGTTAGAGGTTGAACTGGCCAGGAATCTACTCTACAAGGTCTGCTGGTTGCGAGAGAAGGAACGTCCCATTACCAAAGAGGCAGCCATGGCAAAATTATTCTGTTCCGAAGTTATGCGCCGCTGTGTCCATCACGCGGTTCAACTTCATGGGGGGTACGGGTTGATGAAGGAGTATGAAGTCGAGAGGTTATACAGGGACCAGAGGATTCTGGAAATCGGAGAGGGAGCATCGGAAATACTACGCATCGTGATTGCCCGCAACGTTGGCGTCTCGGGAAGGGCAATCTAGAAAGAAGGGCAACATGAAGAAGGAGAAAGCGAAACGCAGGACTTTGGCCAAACCGAGTCTGACTAAGAGCAGCGTAGCGAGGCACGATGATCTTCTCACTGATCTGGCCAACGTCAACCGTATGGAAGCAGTCAAGGAGAGAAGGGAATCACTTGGCGACCGCATTCGGAGGGTTCGCGAAATGCGGGGGCTTACCATTAGGGACCTGAGTAGTCGAACAGGGATGGATATAGATACCCTGAGACGCATAGAATCGAGCAAAGTAATCCCGGCACTAGGGCAGTTGGTCAGGCTAGGCAGAGCACTTGATATGAAGATGGGCTACTTCATATCTCCGGGAATTGACCAGCCCATGACTGTGGTGCGTAAGCATGAAGGACGGCGCGTATCTCGCTATGGAGATGCCAAGGGCATGCTGTATGGCTACTCTTACGAATCACTGGCACCAGAAAAGGCCGACCGCTTGATGGAGCCCTTTATCATTACGCTGCGGCCCACAGAGACGGAAGAGTTCTCCTCCCACATTGGACAGGAGTTTCTTTACGTCCTGGAAGGCGAAGTGAAAGTGCAGGTTGGCGACCACGTCGAATTTCTGGAACCCGGAGATGCCGTCTACTATGACTCTAATCAGCCTCACCTCGTTAGGTGTGCCGGCACACCTATAACCAAGGTATTGGCTGTTCTCTGTACCGGGTCAACATAAACTACAAGACCGGCGTGGTCTCCCCCCGGGACTTACCTCCTGTTATTCAGTCTGCTGGCTTCTTGCCAACCCGACGAACATCTGGTGCAGAATACTTGACAGCACAACGGGAGATGATACAGTATGAGCTAAGATTCTACGGAAACCAAGTTACTACCGGTGCATTATACTGATGGGGTACGTTTGTTTTTTTGCTGGTTGATATGGATTTAAACGAAGAAAAGGAACTTGTCGGACATGCGCAAAAAGACCCCGATGCTTTTGCCCAGCTTTACGACCAGTATTATCCCAGAATCTTTGGCTATGTTTTGAGGCGAAGTGCCAATCTCGAGGCTGCCCAGGATATTACCTCAGAGACATTTCTGAAAGCGTTGAGGAAACTCTGGCAATTTCAGTGGCGCAGCGTCTCCTTTTCCTCCTGGCTATACAAAATCGCTACTAATGAAGTCAACCAGTATTATAGAAAAGCCGAATACAGGAAATCGGTATCACTGGAGGAACTGCAGGAACAGGGTTTCGAACTTCTGTCGCCCCACGACCCCGAAAACGAACTGATAGAGGCACAGGAAAAGGTAAAACAACATCAGGACTTTCTGGAGATTCAGAAGAAAATCGTCCGGCTACCTGCCAAATACCAGGAGGTCATTGCTCTTAGATTCTTCGAAAGAAAACAGATCAAAGAGATAGCTGAAATCCTGGGCAAGAGAGAGGGGACGATAAAGTCCCTGCTCCATCGAGCAGTAGAAAAACTGAGAGAAGCAGAATAGTAAACCTCCCCGCAGAACGCACAAGATTTCCCGATTGAGTAATGCAACCTTTTCCCGCATCCTGCATTTACACTGATATAAGGAGGGAAAGTCTATGAAATACGAGGACTTAATCAAGAAACTGGAAAATCTCAGGACTCCGGAAATCGAGCTTTCCGGTCACAAGCGGGTCTTGAAAATGTTTTTGCTCAACTCCGAGCGTTTCAGGAAGAGGACTGTTATGGATTGGGCCAAGGTGTTGGCGCCCATCACCGCTGCTGTCCTCTTAATTACCATGGTAGGATTCTCTGCTGCGGACCTGCAAGAGCCTCTGCATCTGGGGGGCAGTCAAATCAGCACGTTCGCTTCTTATGAGGCATTGCAGGAGTTTGTGAAAACGAACGCAGGATACAAACAATTCTCTTGGGGGTTGTTCAGGGGAGGCGCCACTCTTGCACCGGCGGGTGCGGAAGATTCCGCTAATGTACCCTCTGTAACAAATCACTCTACGACCAATATTCAAGTCACTGGCGTGGATGAGGCAGATATCGTTAAGACCGACGGAGAGTACATCTACGTCGCTTCAGGGAACAAGACCACCATCGTGAAGGCATATCCCCCTGAACAAGGCGAGGTCCTATCTGAAATCGAGCTAGAGGGAACAGTGATAGGAATATTCATCAGCGCAGACAAGCTGGTCGTGTTTGAGGAGGAGACGCCTTATTATGCTTATTATGATGATGTCCGGTCGGGAGCTGCAGAAAAATTTTACATGCCTTACCAATCGCCTAAGGCGTATATCAAGGTGTATGACGTAGCAGACAGAGAAAACCCCCGCTTGCAGAGAGAGCTTTCCGCCCAAGGTCAATACGTCAGTTCAAGGATGATAGGCGATTACGTTTATGTGGTGGTGAACGAGCCTGTATATCAACAAGAACAAGACGATGAAGTGAACCTTCCCAAGATTAGCTCCGGCGGCAACGAGACCGAAATACCCGCCACAGATATCTACTATTCCGATGTTGCTGACTATTACTATATGTACACCACTATTATAGCCGTGAACACGCAGAACGATGACCAGGAGCCAACATATGAAACAATCCTGCTGGGAGCCTCTAGCAACCTGTATGTCTCTCAGAACAACATTTACCTGACCTTCCCGGTGTGGGGAGGGGATGTAGGGGATTTTGGAGGAACCTCTATCCACCGGATTCATATAGAAGGTGACCAAATAACACCTGCTGCCAGCGGCGAGGTTCCCGGGACAGTGCTGAACCAGTTCTCCATGGATGAGTACGACGGCTACTTCAGGGTGGCAACCACAACCTACGGGGAAACAACCCAGAATAACGTGTACATTCTGAATATGTCCCTCAACATTACCGGCTCGCTGCCCGACCTGGCTCCTGGTGAAAGGATTTATTCGGCCAGGTTCATGGGTGACAGATGCTATCTGGTGACCTTCAAGCAGGTTGACCCACTCTTCGTGATAGATTTGCACGACCCCTATGACCCTGAGGTCCTCGGCTATCTGAAGGTAACTGGATACTCAGACTATCTCCATCCCTACGACGAAACGCACATTATAGGGATAGGTAAGGAGACAACGGACGCGGGGGAATTTGCCTGGTATCAAGGAGTCAAGATATCGCTCTTCGATGTCACCGATGTCAGCAACCCGGTGGAGATATCCAAGCTTGAAATAGGGGACAGGGGCACCGACTCGCCCGTTTTGTGGGACCACAAAGCCTTCCTGTTTGATAAGTCCAAGAATTTGCTGGTGATGCCAATTGGGGAGGCGAAGGTGAACCAGGCTGACTATCCTAGTGGAGTTCCTTCTTGGGCTTATGGCGAGCCTGTCTACCAAGGCGCATATGTCTTCGATATATCCCTAAACGTGTCTTCGAACGACGATGCGCTCCAACTCAAGGGCAGAATCACCCATGCCGAGAATATCACCGGCCCTGAACAAGGCTACTACGGTCCCTTTGCGATAGAGAGGTCACTTTACATAGGCAATGTTCTCTACACTATCTCGAAAGCTAAGATAATGATGAACAGCCTCGAAAATCTGGATTACATCAATGAGGTGGAGCTTCCATACTCAACCTGGACACCTTATGACTACTTGCCAGGGGACGAGGAGCCCCGACCCATGGAACCATCTCAGGGTGCTGAATCTGGAGCAGAAACGCTTCCAGAGTAGGCAAACTTGAATTGAGGAGCGGAGTCAAACAGCGTAAATATTATGGGAGGGGAACAAGATGAAGAACATAGCGATAATCGTATTAGCTTTGGTGTTGCTGTTGCCGGTGGTGGCCTCTATTCAACTTGCCCAGCCGGCAGCAGGCGAAGTTCTTCAATCAGATAAAGAACGGATAACTTCACCGGATGTCCTCACTGATGAGCAAGCATTACTGGTTGAAGGAAACAGTGCCTTCGCCTTCGAGCTTTATCGGGCGCTTAGAGGCAAGGAGGGTAATCTTTTCTACTCTCCCTACAGCATCTCACTGGCACTGGCCATGACCTACGCCGGAGCCCGTGGTGAAACTGCTCAGCAGATGGCCGATACACTTCAATTTTTGCTGGAGCAGGCGAAGCTGCACCCGGCGTTTAACTGGCTCGATGCCAAACTCGCCAGCAGGGGCCAAGGTGTTCAAGGCAAGGATGGCGAAGGATTCAGACTGAACGTAGTAAACGCCATCTGGGGGCGGAAGGGGGCTACGTTCTTACCAGCATTCCTCGATGCACTGGCCGAGAACTATGGCGCCGGCTTGCGAATACTGGACTTCATAAGGGAAGCGGAGAAGTCCCGCATCATCATTAATGATTGGGTCAGTAACCAGACGGAAGGTCGCATTGAAGACCTTATCCCGCAGGGCGCGATTGATGCGCTAACCCGCCTGGTGCTGACCAATGCTATTTACTTCAATGCCGCCTGGGCGTACCCTTTCGATGAGGGCCTGACAGCAGACGGCCCGTTCTACCTTCTCGACGGCGGGCAAGTCACAGTGCCGATGATGAGGGAGACGGAGGCATTCGGCTACACCGATGGGGAAGGATACCAAGCAGTTGAGCTGCTCTATGATGGTGGTGAACTCTCCATGGTTGCCCTTCTGCCTGAATCCGGCGAGTTCCAGGCTTTTGAAGAGACTCTTAATGCTCAGCAGGTCAGTGATATCATAGCCGGTCTGCGACTCACGCAAGTCACCCTGACCATGCCCAAATTCGAATTTGAGTCGGAATTCAGTTTGAACGATGCCCTCAGCGAAATGGGCATGCCGATTGCCTTTTCCGAGGGCGACGCGGATTTCTCCGGAATGACCGGTGAGCGCACGACATTCATATCGCACGTCATACACAAGGCGTTCGTGGCCGTGGATGAAGCTGGCACCGAGGCTGCTGCTGCCACCGCAGTGATTATGAGAGACTCAGCGATACTCGAACCCGATGTGGAAGTCATGATAGACCGCCCCTTCATCTTCCTGGTTCGCGACATTGAGACTGGCTCTATTCTCTTTGTCGGGCGCGTTCTCAATCCCTCTATCTAGGTAAATGGTGCTTGGACTGGCGGAAGGCCTGTCAAGCGATTTGCATAGGGCAAGGGCTGGATATCCCACCAAAGGGGAAATCCAGCCCTTCTGATTTCACGGATAACCGTAAGGCATCAACCAAGCTTCGCCGCTTTCCTCATTGGCCGCCCCCGGGCAAGCTAGTAAGACGAAAGACAACCTTGGTCCCCTACGAAAGTAAGATTACAAATGGGTGATTGACGGCAACGCGCAGTGGTCTTAGACTATATTCAGTTAGTTTTAGGGGGTGTTGCATATGCCTGTAAAGATAAATGGTCGGATTTATTATAGAACTGCCGAAGTCTGCCAGATAGTGGGCATAGGTAAGAGCACTCTTTTCCGTTGGATCAGACAAAACATCGTACAGGATGCTGAATACAGAGATAGGAAAGGGTGGAGGCTATTCGCGGAGGACGAACTGCGGAGCCTTGAGGCGGAGACCAAAAGAATTCAGAAGAATCATGTGGCCGAAATGCGAAAAATACCCTCGATTATAGGGAGCAGATTCTAGGAGGTGCACCGTGGCGACTACAATGACTAAGAATCCACAAGCCAGGAAGGCGGGAGGCAAAGACGGGGAAGAAATGGTCGAGATTCCCTCGGAAGTCCCTCAGGAGGACAGGGATACTCTTAATGAGTTGATGAGCCAGGCCCAAACCGCGTATGAGTCCTATCTGCAGGCTCAGAGAAAGGTAGCGGCAGCGTATCAGGAGCGCCAGCGCCGGGTGGAGGTGTCCTTCAAAGACGTCGAAGAGCACGCTGCTAAAATATGCGCAGTAGCCATAGAAAAAGCCGCGCGGGTCCTGGAAAAGGCCGAGCAGGAAGCCGAGGAGACGTATAACAAAGCGAAAATGAATGCTACGCAAGTCTATCAGGACGGTGTGAATGAGGCGTTGAGAGTACGCAGAGAGACCGTCGAGCAGGCCTGGGAAGAAGCCAAAAGGACTTCAGACAAAATCTGGAAGGCCTTTCAGGGAGAGATTAAGATATAGAAATATGGTGGGATCTGGAGAGATGGAATAGGGATTGAGGAGTTGGGTTGATGCTTCTGCTGTTCTTGGTCCCATGAGCAAGGGGGAATATTATGAGTAATAGTGCTAGGGACGATGTCGCTATGTTGGGCGGCCGTGAGTTTAAGCGTGTGAAAAACGGGCTGGATGAAACTCAGGTAGCGCCTTTCATTGATGAGCTTATTAAGGAGCGGGATAAACTGACCAAATCCCAGGATCATATCGCATCTCTCAATAGACTTGCGGAAAGGGCTATTGTTGAAGCGGATAAGCTGGCTTTACAGATCAAGACGGAAGCTACGGAACAAGCCAAAGCTGAGAGTGCTGCTATCATGGATAAAGCCAAAGAACAAGCTCGGCAGCTGGCGGAAAAGAAGATGGCTGAAGCTGTGGAGCTTGCTACCGAAAAGGCTAATGCAATCAAGGCCAAAGCTGAAGAACAAGCAGCAATCCTGCTGGAGAACGAGAAAACTAGAATCCGTAATGACCTGCGTAACCTTGTAAATGAGCAATTCGGCTACTTGCTGGAAGAACTGGAACGCCTCAAGCAGCAGGCAGCGGCAATACAGGCAGATTTTGACAATAGGTCGCCTGAACCCAGGGCACAGAAGAGCGCTGCAACTGCGGAAATCACGGAAAAGTTAGGCGCCGTCGCAGATGAGATTGCGAAAATGAGCAATACCCTGGTCGCAGAAGGGAGCCAGAAAAAAGTCGCTGAGGAGAGCACGAAGAGGACAATTGATGAATACGTGGAGCCAAGCCAGGCTACGGCCAGCACGGAAAGAGATTTCGAATTGTCAAATCATCTTCAAATGCAGGAACAGCCGGAGTCGGGCAAGCCGCAATGGGAAGTGGAAATCCTGCCTCCGTTTGAGATAGCCAAGATTATGGAAGTCGTGTCCTTCCTCGATCAATTACCCGAAGTTGCCAATACTGAAATGATTGTACCTCAGATAGACGTGCCTTTGATTTTGGTCTTCCTGCGCAGGCCCATGAACGTTGTCGATGTGCTGCAGAAGATTCCGGCGGTGGCTCATGTCCAAGAAGTTACGGCTGACAAAGCTGCCACCAACGGCAGACCAAAGAAAGTCCGCATAAGCCTCTCAGCGGAGAGAAGGTCGTAAGATAAGGAAATAACCAATACGGGTTTTTGCGACTATAAACGCCCAAGATCTCCTGGAGCTTGGGTCACCACTAGACCATCGTGTTATCGGTATAAGTAAATGGGGTGGCAGTCTCAGGAGTTGTCATCGGGCAACAGATTCCTGCCAGTACCAGGTGTTTCTTCGGTCATCCCAGAATAGCGACTGGTCGCAGGAAATAGCTTTTTCAGAAGTTTTTGCCTCAATCGGTATTTCAGGGCTATCTGGTAGCTCGTGCTCGAAAGAGGGTTGAGACTACCCCTTTCTTTGTCAAGGGATTCCTTAAGGGATATTCAAAAATCTTCCTAGCTTCGTGCTATGATTTGGGGCATATTTCTCGAGGGAGAGGTCAGGAGTTCATGATCGCATTTGAGGCGCGATGCAGCACTACTGCTATGGGGATAATGCCTCATCGGGATGTTGAGCGAGCACTGGAGCTTGCTCTGGGTCTGGATATCCCGTTCTGGCCCCAGCTTCCCAAGGTGAGCCTTTATGAAGATATGTATGTTCAAGCATCACAGAATTTCCCTGGTATAGTTATTGACTTTGACAAAGGGAGGCTTAATTTCAACACTGCGCGATTTGAACAAGAACTCGACGGATATTTCGGGAAAATGGACGCCCCGGAGGCTTTTGCCCTCACAGCCGAGTATTCCGCGGTACTCCACAAGTTTCTCTCTAGGGACCTTCAAGGCTACAAAGCTATCAGGGGACAGAACATTGGTCCCGTGAGCTTTGGCTTCAAGGTGCTCGATGAGAACCTTAAACCCATCATTTATAATGATGAGGCAAGGGCCATATTGTTTGATTTCATTCAGAAGAAAGCCAACATCCAGTATATGGAACTTAAAGAGAGGAATCCCGATGCCTTTGTCTGGCTGGATGAGCCAGGGCTGGGTTACGTGTTCAGTGGTCTATCCGGATATAATGAGCAACAAGCTAAACAAGACTACCATAATTTTGTCGCCGGACTGGAAGGGCCCAAAGGGCTGCATCTCTGCGCCGAGGTGAATTTGCCCTATCTGTTGGAGTTGGGTGTGGAGATTCTCTCCTTCGATGCCTATCAAATTGGGTTTATGCCCAAGGAATATGCAGGCAGCGTATCTGAATTCATCAAGGAAGGCGGGATTATCTCGTGGGGCATTGCTCCCACTGAATCCACAGTCCTGATGACGCACACACCAAAAACACTGGCAGCGATCCTATCAGATTACTGGGAGGTAATCTCGCAGAATACAGGTCTGTCCTTGCATCAAATTGCCATGCAGGCGTTGGTGGCGCCAGCCAGATGTTGCCTCAGTGACATAGGGCAAAGTGGTACCACCGGTAGGGAGACAGGCGAATGCCAAATCTCTAGCTCCGAGGAAGAGATTGTAGAGAAGGCATTTGCCTTCTTGCCTGAGATTTCGCAGATACTAAGAGATAAGTATGGCGTGTAAAGAGGAGACTGATATGAAAGTATTAGGTATTATGGGCAGTCCACGTAGGCAAAGCAATACCGAAATCCTTCTCGATAAGGCACTGGAAGGTGCCAGTGAGGCTGGAGCCGAAGTAGAAAAGGTACTGGTATCGAAGCTCAAAATCGCACCATGCCTTGAAATATATGCCTGTCGTAAGGATGGCGACTGCGCCATCAAGGATGATATGCAAGCGCTCTATGCTAAGCTTCTGGAAGCAGACCATATCGTTTTTGCCTCACCCATATTCTTTTATGGTGTTACCAGCCAGGCGAAGGCCATCATAGATAGATGTCAGGCGCTTTGGGTAAGAAGACATGAATTGGGCGTGGGCAAGGAAGATAGGCGAGTGCGGAGAGGGGTGTTCATTTCGGTAGGTGCTACCCGGGGCAAAAAGCTCTTTGACGGCGCAGTACTCACGGTGAAGTATTTCTTCGATGCCATCGGTGTGGAATACTCCGGTGGTTTGTTAGTCAGGGGCATCGATGTCAAAGCCCAGATTAAGGAGCATCCCGCCACTCTCGAAGATGCGTTCCGCCTCGGTCAAGAGCTTGTCCATGGAGGATAGGGACGGACGATGAAGGCAATAAGAACTGACAATCTCACCAAGATGTTTGGTCAGCTTGTCGTCCTACATCATACCTCATTTGATTGGGCTCTTACTTTTTCTCGGAGATGGAAGCTGACCAGCAGCGAGTGTAGCAGTGATTTGAACGAGGTGCCGCTAACTGTGTAAAATGATGAAGCTGCTACGGATTCAAGTAGCGTAAAGAGGCAAGTCTCTTAATTATGGTCAACCCTAGACCGCGGGAGGTGTTTCATGTCATTGTCACCGGAAGAAAAGCGCAGAATCTACGAGGAAGAGAAAGCACGGATTGAGGCGGAGCAGAAACAACGGATGACTGCTGGTGGGTCATCCACGGGGCTGGAACCGAATGTCGCCGGGTTGCTTTGTTACTCGGGGGGCTGGATTAGTGGCATTGTGTTTCTGGTAATCGAGCAGAAGAATAAATTTGTCCGCTTCCATGCCCTCCAGTCAATAGTCACATTTGCTGCATTGACTGTAGCCGGTGCTCTTCTGGGCTGGATACCGTATGCGGGGGTCGTGTTCGGCACCGTTATAGTCATCCTGGCCTTCATCCTGTGGGTGGTTCTGATGGTCAAGGCTTACCAGGGTGAATTGTATAAGGTCCCGGTCGCCGGTCAGGTGGCTGCGGGATTGATGCCTGCTAATTGGGGTGCCGAAAAGCCTGTAACAGGGGAAGAACAGAAGACGGCTGAGGCAACGAGCACCGGAGGAGATGAAAGACCGCCGGAGCCTAAAGCGGCACAAGCGCAAAACGTGGCAGAAAAGGCTAGGGAGTTTGGGAGACGAACGGAGGATTACTTCGCCAGGACAAGGGCCGGCAGGGTTGCCGGCTATAGCGTGACCATCTTCTTTAATGTAGTTTTCCTTATATTCTTTTCCTTCTTCCACCGGTACATAGCCTGGTACCATACTGAGCCGGACGGCGCCATTACCAGATTGCCACTCCTTACCAGCGATTATTTCACCTGGCTTCCCATTCTGGTTACGGCGCTGGCCATCTCGATAGCCGCCCACATTGTATTGATTGCTTACGATAGGTACTGGCTGCGGGAGGTTACTCACATTATCCTCGGGGCGATTGGTGCTACGGTGGTTGCCAAGCTGATAGCCATATTCCCATTTGATTTCAGCGTGATTCCTAATCCCTCCGCTGCTGATATGGTGCCGGTGGCAGTAACCATTGTCCTGGTCATCATCGCCGTTGGCCTGGGAATCGGGGCGCTGGTTCGTCTCATAAAGTTATTGGTCGGCGTAGCACAGTGAAGGCGAGACTCCCAGAAAAGGAGGTTGTAACATGTCTAGAAATGCCAAAATTGCCTACGTCAGCCTCATTGGTCTGGTGGGGTTGATAGTGCTTTTGGTGGGGATATTCACGTCCTTTAGCTTCGGCATCGCTCTAATCATAGCCATAGCCTGCTGGGTGGGGAGCGGCATCCTGGCGAAATACTGGGAAGTCAATAAAAAATGACAGAAAGACTGAGATCAACTGTATTCTTCTCTGCGTCGCTACGCGATTAGGGAAGCCAGCGAAGCAACACCATTGAGCAGAGCGTAGGAAGGAAAGGGTTGACTCTCAAGCCGGTTAGTAGCGTTTAGCTTGCCGCGTAGATTTTACATTGCCCCGGTAATCCGGAGCGGTGATGTTGAATACCAGGTTTATCCTGGGGTCCACCATTCGTGAACTGATTCGCGGTTCAATCTCTTCTAAAGAGAGACATGTAGTGACCACCATGGGCAGCCGGGCATTATAGCGGTAGTTTATCAAGTGATATAGTTTCTCCTGAGCCCAGGGCGTGGCCGATTGCTCCCCGAAGTCATCGAGTATCAGCAGCGGCGTCTCTTTGAGCTTCTCGAAAAATTCGTCATAGGATATTTTGCTGTCCGGACTGAATGTCGAACGTAAATGGTCCAAAAGCTCGGGGACAACCACAAATAAGACCGGCTTCCCTTGTGCCCGTTGATAGTTAGCGATAGCTGCTGCCAGATGGGTCTTCCCACAGCCATTGACACCGTGGAATATCAACCAACCTTCCGGGGAGCGAGCGAATTCCACCGCCAACCTGAAAGCCTCGTGCAAATTTTGCCGCTGTTCCAGGGGAAGTTCCGTCCTCTTGTGGTCAAAATTGTCAAAGGTCATATTTCGCAATAGCTCCAGCTCTAAGCTGCCTTGAGGCTCGGAGGGCAATTTTTGCTCAATCGTCCATACCTGGCAAAATTCATTATCAGCAAGATGGCCGCGTAAGCGTTCGTCTATTCTTTCCATAGGTACATCGGTAGTGAGCACTGTGGCCAACTTAATATTGAAGCGATGATGAAGGAGTTGCTCCAGCTTCTCTTTAGCCCAGGCTGTAGCGCTTCCCAGGGTAAGGTCATCAAGCACTAATAGAGGCACATTCTTCACTTGCTCGAACAGCTCGTCATAAGTAGTGTCGCTGGCAGGACTGAATGCGGAGCGGAGGTGGTCCAGGAGGTCAGCAGCGGTGATATAGAATGCTGGTTCCCCTAGCTTGAGACGGTGACTGGCGATAGCACAAGCCAGGTGTGTTTTACCAGAGCCGCTGGGACCCAAAAATACCAGCCAACCCTGAGGACTATCAGCAAAGGCTTTGGCAGCCTGGCAGACCTGAGCAAAGCGCTCTTGGGAAGCGGCATTTGCCCCTTTCCCCTTAGGAGATAAATTGCCAAAGGTAAGCTGAGACAGGGAACCCAAGTTGCTGTATTTCTCAAGATACTCTGTTTTTTTCTTTCTCAGCTCCCCTTTACTGCATCGGCAGGGTACCACCCGGCTGAAATCAGCTTTCCCTGAATCTAGAGCAGGGTGAACAAAGCCTGCCCCTTTGCAGACAGGGCAGATTCGACCCGCGCCTTCTTCTGTTGAGGGAAGGGGAGCGTTATCTTCTGACCATGTGTCCATATTGGCCCTTGATGTATTTGTCGGGGTCAATCTTTTTAATATTTCTCCTATGTTCTCCACTGTCTTTACCTTCGCGGGCCCATCTTTCCAGGATGCGGGCGATATATCTCCAGCTGCGTTTATTCAGGGCAACTGCTTCCTTGAAGGCTTCTTCAATCCACTGGGGCGGATAAAGCTTCTCGGCTTCCTTAAGTTCCTCAGCAATCATGGGTGTTATCATGCCGATATTCTGCTCGTAGAGAGCGAAGATGTTGATGGCCGATGGCTGAAGGCTATCGCCGGCCAGGGAATAGACATCCTCAGGCACTCCATCTATATTTGAGGTCGAGTGTGATAGAGCACCGTGCTCCACAGCCGAGTTGAGAGCCCGTCGAAGTGTCTCTTCGCTTAACTCAGGTGATACCCGATGCCTTTCAGCTTTCAGTTCCTTGTAGGCAACCCTGACAACATCGGTGTGAGGGCGGAACGATTTTCTGCGCATAAGATACGACACGTACAACACTACTTTTAGTTCGGCCAGGTCTTGAATCTTAGGCATCACGTGAGTAAAAAACGAGTCAGGTAAGGAGACAAAACTTGTTTCGCTGTGAGAACTCAACAATTGCCTGTCAGGCATCTTCACACCATTGACCAACCAAGAAAAGTCCGTGGTTTAGGAGGCAGAAACCGGCTCAGTCTCCAGATTATCGAATTTGGTAGTCCTTTCCAGGAAGCGCAGCTTTCTTTGTCCCAAAGGACCGTTGCGGTGCTTAGCTACGATAATATCAGCGATGCCGCGAGGATAAGGTTCTGTTTCAATGTCATGGACCTTGCTCCAATCTTCGGGAGAGTAATTCAGATCTTCCCGGTGAATGAAAATGACCACGTCAGCATCCTGCTCAATGCTACCAGATTCGCGCAGGTCAGAAAGTTGAGGTATATGGGAGGGACGCGCTTCGATGGCCCGACTAAGTTGCGATAGGGCCAAGACGGGCACATTCAGTTCCCGGGCCAAAGTCTTCAGGGCACGAGTTATGCTACTGAGCTCTTGGACTCGGGTTTCGTTTTTGCCATCGCCCTGTATCAATTGCAGATAATCGATGATAATCAGGTCAATGCCGCGTTCGAAGTGAAGTCGCCGTGCCTTACTCCTTATATCTAGGACACGAAGTTGAGGCGAATCATCAACGTAAATCGGTGCCTCGGACAGGATGCCACTCGCTTCCATGATCTTCATCTCATCCCTCTCGCTAAAGCGCCCAAGACGAACCTTTGCAGAATCGACCCCTGATTCGCTGGCTAGAAGTCTATGTACGACTGACTCTCGGGACATTTCCAAACTGAACAGTGCGATGCAGGCCTTCTGGTTGATAGCAGCGTTTCTAGCAACATTTAGGGCCAAGCTGGTCTTACCCAGACTAGTCTTGGCGGCCAAAACGACCAGGTCGGTCCTCTGCAATCCTCCCAGGAAATCATCTAAAGCCGCAAAACCAGTTAGAATATGAGGTATTTCCCCTGTCCTAAGTGTAGTAGATGGCCCAGCTTTGTCAAAATATTGACCTAGGACATCGCGAATCGGAACAAGGCCTCGAAGCCCTTGCCTGGCTCGAACTTTGAACAAGATATCTTCGGCGTCGTTTAGGCTGGCCTCAACATTTGGGCTGGCTTCGTAGCCAAGGACCTTGATCTGCTCAGCGGCGGCGATTAGCCGCCGCATTACCGCTGTATCGGATACTATTTGAGCATAATATTCAACATGGAGGGATGTCGGCACATTGCCTATTAGATGGCTTAAGAAGGCGGCACCACCAACTTGTTCCAGCTTGTCCTGGCGCATCAGCTCATGGGCCGCTGTAATCTGGTTTATGACTTCATTGCGCTGATAAAGAGAAAAACAAGCCTGGTAAATCGCCCGATTTGTTTCTGAGAAAAAATCCTCGGGCTTGAGAGAAGCAGCAATCTTCAGTATGGCATCAGGGTCAATGAGCAGAGAGCCAATTACTGCCTCTTCGGCTTCAATATCATGAGGTGGTGACTTTTCCTCGGCCACGCCTACTCGGTCTCCTCTTCCTTCCCTTTCTCCTCCTCGTCCCCTTTCTCTTCCTTTTTCCCTTTCCTCCTCTTCTTCTCTTTCTCTTGCTTTGTCTCCACTTCTTTGTCTGTGTCTGCCTGTTTTTCCTTCTCTTTCGTCTTAGGTTGCTTTTTCTCCACTCTTTTCTCTGTCTCTGTCTTTTCTTCTTCCTCGATAACCACCGTGATTCTCGGCCTAATGTCACTGGCTAACTTAACGGCTACTTCGTAACTACCCGTTTGGCGGAAAGGTTTCTCCAAGTCTATCTTCTTTTTGTCAATAACAGAACCTGTGGCCCGACCCAATTCTTCAGCTATGTCGGCAGCGGTAACGGAGCCAAACAAGCGCTCTCCCGCACCCATGCGAGCCTTAAACCGAATTTCCTTCCCCTCAATTTGTTGGGCCAGTTCGACGAGCTTATCCCGGTCAATATTCTCCTCAAGCTTCTCCCTCTCCAGCCTGGACTCGACTTGCTTCATGACCGTGGGGGTGGCTACCAAAGCTAAACCCCGAGGAAGAAGAAAATTCTTTGCATAGCCCTTGCTTACCTCTTTTATTTCTCCGGCCTTTCCCTTTCCCGGAAGGTCTTCTAACAAAACGACTTTCATAAAACTCCTCCCCCAACGCTCAGGACTCTGAGTGCTGGGTCACAATGATAGAAACCTCTCTGCCGATATAGCCGCAGTGGCACCATCTCCAGCCGCAGTTATCGCCTGCCTGGCCGACTTATGGCGCACATCTCCTACGGCAAATATTCCAGGAATCTTTGTTTCCATGAGTTCATTGGTGATTATGTAGCCTTCTTCGTCCAAAGGCAGCAGCCCCCGCCACTGGGCGCTATTGGGTTGCGCGCCGATAGCTACAAAAACACCTGCCAGCTGTAATGTTGATAGTTTAGCATTTTTCGCATTTTTTAGCATGAGTTGCATGACTAGACCATCGCCCTCAATTTGAGTCACTACAGTATCCCAGATAAACTCTATCTTCGGTTCGGCCATGGCTTTTTCCTGAAGTATCTTGTCGGCTCGCAGCTGGCTGCGGCGGTGGATGACCTTAACCGAGGAGGCAAATTTGCTGAGGTAAAGAGCCTCAGTTACGGCACTATCGCCACCACCTATTACAGCCACCGTTCTAGCTTTAAATAAAGGGGCGTCACAGGTAGCACAATAGGAAACTCCCCTGCCCACAAATCTATCTTCCCCAGGCACGCCCAGTTTACGAAACTGTGAGCCAGAGGCAATGATTATCGATTCAGTTACAAAATCGCCTTCGCTGGTGCTGACCAGATTATGCTTCTGGTTGGGTACCACCTTGGCAACTTCGGTGAGCAAGGTTTCCAATCCATAACTGGTAGCTTGCTCGTGGATGAGTTGTCCCAACTCAATACCGGAGATACCTTTGGGAAAGCCAGGGTAATTCTCCACCCGCTCTGCGTTCGTTATTTGCCCGCCCATTATTCCTTTCTCGATAAGCAAGGTATTGAGCCTTGAGCGGGCGCAATAGAGCCCGGCGGTGAGTCCGGCCGGGCCACCACCAATGATGACCACCTGGTAAGTTTTATCCATGGCTTGAAACATCATAATTTGCCAGCGCCCTCCCACAAATCACGGCGCCCCTCAGCTCGGCAGAATCTTGCCCTCTACCGGGGCTTGAGCGATCTCATATAAACCGGGACCAAGTTTACACTAATTATACCATCGGCTCTTGCCTTTGGATTGGGCACCTCCGCCCTAACCCGGACGGAATTCTTGTTTGATCTTATCAAGCATTCCTGATTGGAGAATATCAGCTACAGTCATTGCCATCGCTTTGGCTGCGTCCAGTAAGCCATTGTGTCCTCCATCAGAAGCGGCGGCGGCGGCAAACTCCGGCGTATGTATCAATACCTCCCGGGGTGCAATGGCTACTGTGGGATGTATGCTGGGCACCACCTGACTGACATTTCCCATATCGGTGCTGCCTAGGCCAACGCCAGGGTCGAAGTGTTCAACTTGGCGCCCCAGCGATTCTAGATTCTGCTTGAACAGCCTGGTCAAAATCGTGTTGTTTTTCATTGGAGCATAAGCCCTGTCTCTCCATCTATATTCTAGTCTTGCTCCACTAGCAACAGATGCCCCCGCAAAACAGTTCAAAACCTTTTTCTTTAATTCAGCGAGATAATCGTCATCTAAGGCGCGCACCAGAAAGACAGCAGCACTGTGAGCGGGTACTATGTTGGGTGCTTCACCCCCGTCAGTGATGATACCATGGATGCGGGCATCTCCCCTTATGTGCTGGCGCAGCGAGTTTATTGATGTGAAAGCAAGGATCATAGCGTCAAGGGCATTTATGCCTTTGTGAGGCTGAGCGGCAGCGTGGGCTGGCCGGCCGAAGAATTCCACTTCTAAGGTACTGGCGGCGAGTGCCTCCTGGGTTGGCATGTTCCTCGTGTCAGGATGCACTATCATGGCCACATCTATTTCCTTAAAAGCTCCCGCTCTGACCATGTCTATCTTGCCACCGAGGCCTTCCTCTCCAGGAGTACCCATAGCCACAATGCTGCCTCCTAACTGGTCAATGACAGACTTACTGGCAACAGCAGCCCCAACTGCTGAAACGCCTATGATGTTATGTCCACAACCATGCCCTATCTTGGGCAAAGCATCATATTCAGCAAGTAGAGCAATTCTAGGGCTGCCCTGGCCGTATGTCGCCCGGAAGGCTGTGGCCAAGCCAGCGATGCCTCGTTCCACATGAAGTCCGTTATCTTCAAGATACTTAGTAAGCCAAGCCGATGCCTTTTCTTCCTTGAAGCCCAGCTCAGGATTGTCATGAATATTCAGGCTCAACTGGATAAGCTGCTGCCTCTGCGATTGGACGCTATCTTTTGCCTTTAGCTTCAGTTTCTCTATGTCCATCGTGGTTTGTCGATTCCTCCTTTCATTCCAACCATTAGTTTTCCGCATACTGTCATTCTGGGCGAAGCCGAGAGTCCGAATTTGCTTAAGGTGATATAATAGGCGTCTTCTGCTCCAATAACTTGAACCACTAACGAATAGTCATTATACTTTGTATTTGGTCTAAATTTCTAGGTTATGGCAGATGGAAAGTCAACCTCTGAACGCTTTGATAAACGTGGCCTCGTTGCTGAAAGAGCCCGTTGGCTCCAGCGAAAGCCATGACATAAACGGGGTAATCGGCGAGGAAGTTGAGGGTTTTGTGGAAGGAAAGGCGAAGGTAATTCATACGAGTCGAGGAGTTTTAATTCAGTGTGAAGCGAAAGCCGAGGTGAGACTCGTATGTAGCCGCTGCCTTGGTGTATTCTCATGCCCGATAGGTTTCACTGCAGAAGAAGAATTTCTGCAGGTATCTGATTTGCCAGGTGATTCAGCAGGCTCTTCGTTGGAAGAATCCGAAGAATTCACCATCGATGAGGGAAATGTACTTGACCTGGGGGAGTTAATACGGCAATATGTATTGCTGAATTTGCCCATGAAACCCCTATGTCGTCTTGACTGCCCAGGAATGAAGGAGGAGAATTCAAATGCCGCCACTGCCTAAGAAGAAAACCTCGCAAGCGCGCCAGGGCAAGAGGCGCAGCCATCTGAAAATAGCACCACCGGCCCGGGATGTATGTTCGCATTGCCACAGTCCCAAGTTACCTCACCATGTTTGTCCTACTTGTGGCTGGTACAATGATCGAGAGGTGACCGAAATCAAACCCGCCAAGAAATAGTTCCCATGGCTGAGTTGTCCAAGGTAGCTTATGTTTTCCCAGGGCAAGGCTCCCAAAGCGTCAGTATGGGATTGGACCTGTATGACAGCTATCATTCGGCCAAGGAGGTTTTCGAGGCAGCCGATGCATCTTTGGGATTTCCCCTATCCCGTTTGTGCTTTGAAGGCCCTGAAGAGGAACTGACAAAGACACACAACGTCCAGCCGGCGATACTGGTTGTCAGCATTGCCTGCCTTAAAGCGCTGCAAGAAGCCAGACGGGGTGATTCTCCGTCTCCGGTCTCTGTTGCTGGACATAGTCTGGGTGAATATACTGCCCTGGTGGCTGCTGGCGCACTGGGCTTAGCTGAAGCTGTTCTACTTGTCAGGGAGAGAGGAAGATTAATGTATGAGGCCGGGCTCAAGCATCCCGGGAGTATGCTAGCTGTAATAGGACTTGATGAAGAAACGGTCAACGATATATGTCTTCAAAGTGGAGCTGAAGTCTCCAATGTAAACTGTCCCGGGCAGATTGTGATTAGTGGAGCCGCCCCAGCTCTGGCTGAAGCTAGTAGATTGGCCAAGACCAGAGGTGCCCGCGTCCTTATCCCTCTGAAGGTTAGCGGGGCTTTTCACTCTGCCTTGATGGAGCCAGTCATAGTTGAATTCAGCAAAGTCGTCTCGGATGTCATATTTAAGCTGCCCGCCGTTCCCGTAATATCCAATGTAACCGCTCGGCCGTTAACCGATGTTTATTCGATAAGACAGGAATTAGTGAAACAGCTTCGCAACTGTATCCGATGGCAAGGGTCGGTGGAATACATGATGCACAATGGGGTCACTACCTTCTACGAGATAGGTCCGGGGAGGGTGCTAAGCGGTTTGATCAGGCGAATCAATTCGGAAGTACAAATCTTCAATATATCTGGCGCTTCAGATATAGCACAGCTAGCACCTAGATTGAGTCCAACTGAGTAGCACCCCATGAGAAATTCGTCTCTCTTTCCCAGAAGAATCGAATATTCTTAAGAGCGAGTAAGCAATGGCTGGCATCAGGCGGAAGGCAAGAATCGCTGCTCTCCAGACTCTCTATGAGCTTGATTGCACGAGGCATAAGGCGGAGGAAACCGGAGCTCGTTTGAAAGCTGAGAAGACGCTGACTCAAGAAACACTCGGCTTTGCTGAGGAACTGATGAGAGGAGTGCTGCAGCACAAATCTGAGCTCGATGCCGTTATCAAGAAATTTGCCACTGCCTTTCCATTAGAGCAAATGTCTATCGTTGATAGAAATATTCTGCGTCTGGCTATTTTCGAAATTCTGTTCACTGACAAAACTCCTGTCAAGGTAGCTATAAATGAGGCTATAGAGTTAGCCAAGAGTTTTGGCAGTGAGTCTTCTTCACGGCTAGTAAACGGAGTCCTCGGAGTAGTGGCAAGAGAACGCGACGAAAGACGGAAAGATGGCAAAAGAACTGAAGAAAGGTGAAATCCCGGGAACACCGAGGCAGTTTGCTATTTTCGCGACCATTGTTGTGGCAGTTGCCTTCCTGTGTTACCGGGGGCTAGGAGACATCCACCAAGCTATAGCAGCTACCGTTTGTATAGCTTTGGTTGTGGGGACTTTAATGTTTTGGAGATTCAGAGTGGCCATAGCTTTCATAGGAATCTCGGTTTTGCTTCTGACAGGGACGATGAACTTGGAGCATGCCATAGAATTCATGAATTTGGATGTTATTGTTTTTCTGATAGGCATGGCAGTGATAGTTGCACTTCTCCGAGACACTGGCTTCTTCCGTTGGCTGGGCATCAAGATAATCAAGCTTGCTAGATATTAGCCCAGGAACGTAATGATTTCTCTTCTGGTTCTTTCCGCGGTTATGGCTGCCTGTGTGGACGAAGTAACTTCCATACTTTTTATGACAGCACTCGTATTTGAGCTTTGCGAACGTTATAAGGTTGACCCCGTAAACTACGTAATATCGGTTGTGCTGGCCACAAATATTGGGAGTTCCTGGACCGTTCTGGGGAACCCCATTGGAATATTGCTGGCCCTCAGAGCTGGACTGAGCTTTGAAGATTTCATGCGGTGGTCTTTTCCAGTCAGTTTGATTGGCCTTATTTGCGTCATGGTCATAATTTTGGTGTGGCAACGTGGTGACCTCAAAGCACTCAGGACCAGGATTAATGCCCAGATGGAAAGCGGCATTGCCAATTTGGATGAATGGGCTGAAGTAAAAGATAGAGCCTTTTTCAAATGGGGAATTGTCCTGTTTCTGGGGGTGGTGGTTTTTCTGGCTTTGCACTACCGCCTTGAGCTGCTATTTGGTCTGGAAAGGGACACGCTGCTTGTTGCTATTTCCATCACGGGCGCTGGGATCGCCATGTTCTGGAAAAGAGACAAGGCTGAGGAATATTTGGAGAGAGGTGTCTCGCGGGGGACACTGGTATTCTTCATGTTCTTATTTTCTGTGGCAGGCAGCCTTGCCTATACCGGTGTTACCGGCAAGATTGCAGGTGTTGCCACGGGGCTAACGGCTAGCCCGGTACTACTTCACTATAATTATAGCCTTGGGGGCTGCCTTCGGCTCAGCGGCGCTGGATAACGTGGTTCTGGTAGCCGCACTCATCCCCGTAGTTCAGGCTTTGGGAGCGGCTGGGGTTAATAACTTTCCAATGTGGTGGGCATTGCTTCAGGGAGCGTGTTACGGCGGCAACATCACCATGGTCGGCTCGACAGCCAATATCGTGGCTCTGGGCATGTTGGAAAAGCGCACAGGTTATCATATGACATTCCGTAAGTGGATTCTAGTTGGCTTAGTTGGTGGTCTCTTGCCCCTGTTTGTTGCCCAAGTACTGTTACTTGTTCAACTGCCTCTTATGCCTTGAATCCAACTTTGAAGTGGTAACCTCTTATCGGGGATGTTCCAGAAGAAGCTGCCTTTCTTGCCGAAGTCTGTTGTCCTGCCTGCCCTGTTGTAGACTGCAACGCTGGTCCTGATGATGGACATTTCTCGGAGTAAATCTCTGAACATTTTCCGCCGAAATCTTGTTTTTTTTAGCAGGGTTTGTTATACTTCTCAGCCGTGTTAAATCTACGTTACGGGAAGGACAGGGTGGCTACAATCGCTTTTGCAGGGCCACCCGTTTTTGTAACCAATTCTGAAGAGTCGAGGTAAATATCAAACGTGGAAGTGCTAAGTCCTTACAAAGAAGCTACAGATGTAATACTCGAGGCCGGCGGCGAACCTCTTAAGCTATGTTACCAGTGTGGTCTTTGTACCGGCATTTGTCCCTGGAATTTGGTTCGAAGTTTTCTCGTTCGTCGCATCATGCACGAAGCTCAGCTTGGGGCGGTTGATTTTGGGGGTGAGGATGTCTGGACTTGTGTCACATGTCGGGCCTGTGTCCAGCGCTGCCCCCGAGGCGTAGAGATAATAGATGTTATGAGAGCTATACGCCGAGCTGTAGCCAGCATGGGTATCGGCGTTGTCCCTGACGCCCTGAGAATCTCGGCTAAGAACATCGCTGGCGTAGGTAATCCACTTGGTGAGGTACCAGAGAAGCGAAATGACTGGGCTAAAGACCTTAAGGTGAAACAATTTGCCTCGGGCACCGAAATACTTTATTTCCCGTGCTGTATCCCTTCATACGACCCTGATGTGAAAACGGTAGCTCGATCTGTCGCCACGATCTTCAATAAGCTTAAGATTGATTATGGCATCATAGGCACTGAAGCAAAATGCTGTGGCGAATCAATTAGAAAGGCCGGGCAGGAAGATACGTTCCAAAGTCTGGCTCAAAACAACATCAATCTCTTTACCAGTAGTGGTGTCAAGACTGTGGTAGTTTCTTCACCGCATTGCTACCACACTTTTAAGAATGAATATCCCGAGCTTGGAGGCAAATTCGAAGTAATTCATATCACTCAGTATCTAGCTTCACTTATCGACGAAGGGAAATTGAAGCTCTCTAAGAAGATAAACAAAAAGGTAGTCTATTCCGACCCCTGCTATTTGGGGAGACACAACGATATCTACGATGAGCCTAGGAAGATTCTGCAGAGCATTCCCGGCGTGGAATTGATTGAATTTCCTGATGCTCGCGAGAATGGCCTCTGTTGTGGAGGTGGGGGCGGCAGAATCTGGATGGATACTCCGAAAGGAGAGAGGTTCTCCGATATAAGGGTAGAACAGGCTGCTGCGAAAGGAGCCGATATCGTAGCTATAGCTTGTCCCTACTGCTTCCTCAACTATAGAGACAGTGTACTCTCCATGGGCAAGGCAGAGACTATGCAGGTTAAAGATATCGTTGAACTCGTTGCTGAAGCAATATGATAACGGAGTAATGAGATGGAGGAGATAAGGATTGGCGTTTACATCTGCCACTGCGGAGTGAATATTGCAGCAACAGTCGACGTGGCCGAGGTAGCAAGATATGCTGGGACATTGCCCGGAGTAGTGCTATCCCGTGATTATGTATTCATGTGTTCCGACCCAGGGCAAGACCTTATTAGAAAAGACATTAAGGAATATAACCTCAATCGTGTTATAGTCTCTTCTTGCTCCCCGAGGTTGCATGAGCTCACCTTCCGCCGGGTTTGTGAGAGCGCCGGTTTGAATCGTTATCTATTCGAAATGGTAAATATAAGGGAGCAATGCTCTTGGACCAATGAAGACAAAGAGGCAAATACAGAGAAAGCGAAGGCTTTGGTTGACGCTGCGGTGAGGCGTGTTCATTACCAGGAGCCATTGGAAATTAAGGATGCCCCCTATAATCCCAATACTCTAATTGTAGGCGGAGGGATTGCCGGAATTCAAGCTGCTTTGGAAATTGCCAACTCTGAGCATAAAGTCTATTTGGTAGAAAGGGAGCCCTCAATCGGCGGGCATATGATTCAGCTTGACAAGACCTTCCCTACTTTGGATTGTTCTCAATGCATTCTCACTCCAAAGATGAGTGAGGTAGGCTCACACCCCTATATTGAACTGTTAACCTATAGTGAGGTGGAGGAGGTTTCAGGGTACGTGGGGAATTTCAAGGCAAAAATAAGGAAGAAGGCAAGACATGTGGATGTAAGCAAATGTACTGGCTGTGCTGTATGCATGCAAAAATGCCCTTATAAGACAGATAGTGAATTTGAGCTAGGCTTAGCCAAGAGAAAAGCTGCTTATATTCCTTTTCCCCAGGCTGTGCCCAACGTTGCCACTGTTGACCCCAATATCTGTATTTATATAAAGTCGGAGGGAAAGAAATGCGGAGCTTGTATAAAATCCTGCGAGGCAGGTGCAATAACTGCAGAAACACTTCTTCATCAGACCGACGAGATAATCGAGGTTGAGGTAGGTTCAATAATCCTGGCTACTGGTTTCACCACCATGGATCCGAAACTCATTCCCCAATACGGCTACGGTAAATACGACAATGTCATAACTGGGCTTGAATTTGAGAGGATAGTGAGCCCTACAGGGCCTACGGGAGGGAAAATCCAACTTAAAGATGGCAAAGAGCCAGAGAGCGTGGCCATAGTCCATTGTGTCGGCAGCCGAGATAAGAATTACCACGAGTATTGCTCCCGTATTTGCTGCATGTATGCCTTGAAACAGGCAAATTACATCAAAGAAGAGCTACCAGATGCGGATGTCTACCAGCTATACATAGACATGCGCTGTTTTGGAGATGGATATGAGGAATTTTATAACCGCCTTTCAAGTGCAGGAGTCAACTTTGTTCGTGGAAAGGTAGCTCAAGTCACTGATCAGGCTATAAATGATGAGGAAGCCGGAAAACTTATTGTGGTTGCTGAGGATACTCTTTTAGGACGCATGCTCCGTATTCCGGTAGACATGGTTATTTTGTGTAATGCCGTGGAGCCTCAAGCCGATGCTGGAGAAGTGGCAAAACGTTTTACCATAAATCGAAAGGCGACGGGTTTCTTCCTGGAGAGGCATCCCAAGCTTGATCCGGTAGCTACACCTACTGAAGGGACTTTTGTCGCTGGTTGTTGCCAGAGTCCCAAAGACATCCCGGATACAGTAGCCCAGGCTTCAGCAGCGGCAGCAAGGGTTTTGTCACTGATAAGCAAAGGCAGAATTACACTGGAGGCCGCCGTTTCGGTAATTGACGAGGAGAAGTGTAGCGGCTGCCGGATCTGTAATCTTCTCTGCCCTTATGGTGCTATTTCTTTCATCGAGGATGAAAAGAAATCCCGAATTAACGAGGCTTTGTGCAAGGGTTGTGGCACCTGCGGTGCTGCTTGCCCTTCAGGAGCTATTACCGCACGTCACTTCACTAACGAGCAAATTCTAGCTCAGGTGGAAGCCTTAGTCAGCTAGAAGGAACCAGAGCAGTCCAATTCGAATTGAGAGGGAACGAGGTGCAAACGAAGAATACATTGGCCATAACTTTGCGCGATGAGCTATGTTCCCGATGTTCTATCTGTCGTTCAGCGTGTCCTTTTGAAGCTATTTCCCAAATCGAGGACAAGATCGTTGTGGATATTGAAAAGTGCATGGTATGTGGTATCTGCAGCAGTGCCTGCCCTTCCGGCGTTATCACACCATACTACTATAGCTACAATGCGTTGGTGGAGAAACTGAAGGCAGAAAAGACCCCGGATACGGTAGATCTTGTGATAGCCTGCCGTGGCAGCACCGACCCTTGGCTTCAATTACCTGACGCCATGGCTGAGCTGGATTTGAAGAGGGCGATCTTGTTCAGGGTGCCCTGTGTAGGACGTCTATCTCCAATCTTCTATGTGACTGCGCTCTCTATGGGTATTCAGCGGATCGTTGCCATTCAGTGCAAAGAGAATTTTTGCCGTTTCACGAAGGGTAGTTTAGTGAACCGCGGTCGTCTCGCCATGCTAGGAAGTTTGGTTAGATCCTTAGGTTACCCAAATGGCACTATTACCATTATCGAAGGGGCAAAACAAGTAGAATACGACACGGCGAAGTGCGTTGGCTGCGACAAGTGCGTCCATGCTTGCCCCTACGAGGCGATAGAAGCACAGCCGTTGGCGACCCCCAAGATAAATTACGAAAAATGTACCGGCTGTGGCGCCTGCGTCGTTGTCTGCCCACATCTGGCACTGGAAATACGCGGGTACGAATGCATAAATGTGGCAGAGGTAATCAAAGACTATGGCGAACGGATAAAGGAAACGAAGGGAGGAGCACCGGCGATTCTGGTCCTCTGCTGTCAGTGGGCCGAGTTCGCCAATCTTGACCGTAACGAGAAAGGCTTGATCAGACCCAATGTAGCCCTCTTGGAAATACCTTGCTTCAGCAAGCTTGACCCAATAAATGTCCTTCAGGCTTTTGCTTGTGGTTTTGACGCTGTACTTGCTTTTGTATGCTCTGATGATGACTGTAAATCCAAGGAGTCAAGGGTGACGACCGAAGATAATATGAAAGTCCTTACGACTAGCCTGAAGCTGATGGGGCTGGCGAACAGCTTCAAGATCCATAAGAGTTCACCGAGAACCATAGGGGATTTTGATGCTCAGGTTGATTTGTTCGTGAGTACAGTCTTGCTCCCGGAAAAGAGGATGGGGACGCAGATATGAACAGAATACTAGTGAAGAAAGAATTGGCTCCCAAGATAAAGCTTATAGAGTTTGAGAATCGCGATATTGCCTCGAAAGCAAAGCCCGGACAGTTTGTTGTAATACAAATGGGAGAAAAAGGCGAGAGATTTCCCCTTACTATCAGCGGAATAGACCCGGGCAAGGGTATGGTGAGAGTCATATTTAATGAAGTAGGTAAGAGCTCCAAGAGGCTGGGGGCTTTGGCTGAAGGGGAAGAGATTGGTAATGTAGCAGGCCCGCTGGGAAATCCGGCAGAAATTGAGAAATTTGGCACCGTGCTTTGTTTCGGAGGCGGAGTAATGACTGGCCCTATGGCCTACGAGGCGGCTGCCTTTAAGAAAGCAGGCAACCGAGTAATCACAGTGATTGGAGCCAGGAATAAGGAGCTTCTCATTCTCAAGGACGAGATGAATGCTCTCAGCGACAAGCTCTACGTTTCCACGGATGATGGCTCAGAGGGGTACAAGGGGCTGGACTTTCTCCGAGACATCTTGGAGGGGGAGAAAGTCGACCGTGTGATTGGCATGAGTGTGGCGACTGCCACGTTGAGAACACTATGCGAGCTCACCAGACCCTATGGTGTCAAAACGATAGTGTCACTTACCCCCATCATGCTGGACGGCACCGGGATGTGTGGGGTCTGTCGGGTTGTTGTGGGTGGGCAGACGAAATTCGCCTGTGTCGATGGGCCGGAATTCGATGGTCATCTGGTGGACTGGGATTTGCTCGAATCGCGGAAGAGAGTCTATTCCCACGAGGAGAGAGTGTCAACCCTCCTTGATGAGCAGGTCGGAAAGGATTGTGCATCCCGCTTCCAGCAAACAAGAAAGTAGCTATGCCTGAGAAACTAAAGCTAAATTCCATTCCTATGAACAAGCAACCCCCGGAGGTTCGTAGGAGAAATCCTTACGAGGTAGCCCAGGGATATACCTATGAACAGGCAGTTGAGGAGGCAAAACGCTGCATTCAGTGTAAGAAGCCAGCGTGTATCCAGGGCTGCCCGGTCGACATAGACATTCCGAGTTTTGTCAAAGCTTTGGCGGAAGGAGACTTGCCCCAGGCAGCTAAGATTATCTATGGTACCAATACTCTTCCCGCCATATGTGGGCGGGTTTGTCCCCAGGAAACACAATGTCAGGAAAACTGTACGTTGGGGAAAAAGGGCGACCCCGTGTTTATAGGTAGGCTGGAGAGGTTCGTTGCTGACTGGGCAAGAGAAAACCCTGAGGAATCAGGTATATTCAAAATAGCTCTGCCCAAACCTACAGGCAAAAAGGTGGCGATTATCGGCTCAGGGCCAGCCGGGCTTACTTGTGCCTCTGATTTGGCTAAGGCTGGGCACAAGGTTGTCATATATGAAGCTTTGCACCTCGCTGGAGGTGTAGCTGTCTACGGAATACCAGAATTCAGGCTGCCGAAGAAGATTGTCCAAGCCGAAATTGACTACTTGGTTAATGTACTCGGTGTGGAACTTAAGCGCAACCAAGTGGTCGGCAGGTCGGCAACCCTTGATGAGTTACTGGCGGACGGCTATCACTCCATATTTCTTGGCATTGGCGCTGGAGCACCGATGTTTCTCAACATACCAGGGGAGAACTCGAATATGGTCTATTCGGCAAACGAGTTTCTCGTCCGGTTGAACCTCATGAAGGCCTACCTCTTCCCGGCATATGATACGCCGGTGAAGGTTGGGAAAAGGGTGGCGGTTGTTGGTGCAGGTAACGTCGCTATGGATGCAGCTCGGTGGGCTGTGAGAATGGGCGCTGATGAGGTCTATATTGTTTATCGTCGTACCGAAGCTGAGATGCCGGCTAGGATAGAGGAGGTAGAGAATGCCCGTGAAGAAGGAGTCATCTTCAAAGTGCTGACTCTTCCTGTGCGGGTAATCCCCAGTGCCCACGGCTCAGTGGAGGCGATAGAGTGCGTTCAGATGGAGCTTGGTGAACCGGATGAGAGTGGTAGGAGACGTCCGATAGTGAAGCCGGGCAGCGAGTTCTGCATGGAGATTGACACGTTGATCCCGGCACTGGGGACGCAGCCTAATCCATTAGTGCCCAGACAAACACCTGACCTGAAGACTACCAGTCGCGGTACAGTTGTTGCCGATGAGAAAGGCAAGACTACCAAGGAGAAAGTGTGGGCCGGTGGAGACATAGTTACCGGTGCTGCTACGGTCATTAGTGCCATGGGGGCGGGTCGGCGAGCAGCTACAGATATCGATGCTCGCCTCAAAAATCATAGCTGACTTGGATATTTGGAGAGTTGGTTTTTCTTGCCAGACGTGCTATCATTACAGGCCGTGTCATCGGGCTGGCAAGCAAGCGCGTATGAAAACTGTCCTTTTGTTCAATTTGTACTCCACGAAAAAGAGCGAAACAGACCTTTCATGGGTAATTCGTTAGGAGGATAGATGGACAACTTTGAACCAAAGATAGTAGCCTTTTGCTGTAACTGGTGCTCTTATGCTGGTGCCGACCTGGCTGGCACTTCCAGAATACAGTATTCTCCCAATATAAGAGTAATCAGAGTGATGTGTAGCGGCAGAGTGAACCCCCTGTTTGTGATTAAGGCGCTCAGCATTGGTGCTGACGGCGTGTTGGTTCTCGGTTGCCATCCCGGCGATTGCCACTATATTGAGGGAAATTACAAGACGATGCGCCGTATCCCGCTGCTGAAGAAGATGTTGAAGCAGCTTGGGATAGAAGAGGAAAGGGTCCGGCTGGAGTGGGTTTCGGCGTCAGAAGGAGCGAAATTTGCTGAGGTGACCGATGGTTTCACGGAATCCGTAAGGAAACTTGGGCCAAGTTCGTTAGGCCATTCGAAACAGGGTTCTAAGGAGGCAAAGCATGGCTAAACTCAAGATAGCGCTTTATTGGGCGGCCAGTTGTGGGGGATGTGAGATTGCGACTCTAGCTATACACGAAAAGATACTGAAGCTAGCCGAGGTCGCAGACATCGTTTTCTGGCCGGTAGGCATGGATTTCAAGTATGCTGACGTAGAGAAGATGGCTGATAAAAGTGTGGATGTCTGCCTTTTCAACGGAGCTATTAGGAATGAAGAAAATGAACACATGGCCAAGCTACTGCGAGCCAAATCTAAGATAATGATAGCCTATGGCTCTTGTGCTCACGAAGGCTGTATTCCCGGGCTGTCCAATTTCTACAACCGACAACTGACGTTCGATCGGGTCTACATTGAAACGCCGTCGACTGAGAATCCTAGGAAGATTTTCCCTCAGACGAAAGTCAAAGTACCTGAGGGCGAGCTCGATATTCCTGAGTTCTATGACACGGTTAAGACTCTAGCCCAGACCGTAGACGTCGATTACTTCGTCCCCGGTTGTCCCCCGGAAGAGAGGACTACTTGGCTTGCCCTTGAAGCTTTGATTTCAGGTAAGCTACCGCCGAAAGGGACCGTCATAAGTCACGCGGTAAAAGCTGTTTGCGACGAGTGTCCCCGCAAGAAAGAGGAAAAGAAAATCAAGAAATTCTATCGACCTTACGAAAAAATGCCTGAGCCAGAAAGGTGTCTGCTGGAGCAGGGATTCTTGTGCTACGGTGTGGCTACTCGCGGTGGTTGTGGTGCTCTCTGCCCTCAAGCTAATATGCCATGCACCGGCTGTTACGGACCGGTGGAAGGGGTAATTGACCAGGGAGCTCATTTTCTGAGTGCTCTTTCGTCTATCATTGACTCCAACGATCCCGAGGAGATTCAAAAAATAATCGACGATATTCCTGACCCGGCAGGCACTCTCTACCGTTACAGTCTGCCAGATTCGCTACTTAGGAGGGCACGGATAAAATGAAAAAAATAATGATAGACCCCATTACCCGCCTTGAAGGTCATGGCAAGATTACCATCTTCCTCAAGGACGATGGCAGTGTGGCCAACGTTTATTTCCAGGTTCCCGAACTCAGAGGCTTCGAGAAATTCTGCGAGGGACGGCCGGCTGAGGACATGCCCCAGATAACACAGCGTATTTGTGGCGTTTGTCCTGAAGCCCACCATATGGCAGCAACGAAAGCCCTGGATGACCTGTTTCATGTCGAACCAACCAGCACTGCCAAAAAGCTGCGTGAGCTCCTTTACAGCGCTTTTTACGTAACTGACCATACCACCCACTTCTACATCCTTGGCGCCCCTGATTTCGTTATGGGGCCGGATGCACATCCTGCAGAACGCAATATCCTGGGAGTAATAGGCAAGGTAGGACTGGAGCTAGGTGGTGCTGTGATCAATACCCGCAAACAGAATCACTGGATTATCCAGACAGTCGGCGGCCGTCCGATACACCCCTGTTTCGGACTACCCGGCGGCGTGAGCAGAGCCATAAATGAAGAAGAAAGAGCAAAAATAGAAGAAATAGCCAAGCAGTCAGTGGAGTTCGGCAAGGTATCGCTTAAAGTCTTCGACGACGTCGTTCTCAAGAACAAAGTGTACCTGGACATGGTCCTGAGCGATACCTATACCCAGAAGTCGTATAACATGGGATTGGTTGATAAGAACAATAAGGTCAATTTCTACGATGGCAAAGTACGAGTGGTCGGACCTGATGGCAAAGAGTTATGTAAATATGCTCCCCGCGAATATCTGGAACATATAGCTGAACGAGTTGAGCCATGGACATACCTCAAGTTTCCCTATCTCAAGAAGGTTGGCTGGAAAGGTTTCGTTGATGGCAAAGACAGTGGAGTGTATCGAGCCACACCCCTGTCCCGCCTGAATGCTGCCGATGGTATGGCTACCCCTCTGGCCCAGGAAGCATACGAGAAGATGTACTCCACTCTTGGGGGCAAGCCGGCCAACTATACTCTGGCAACCCACTGGGCACGCCTCGTTGAACTTCTTTACGCTGCTGAGAGGTTGCTGGAGCTCAGTAAAGACCCGGAAATAACCAGTCCGAACATTCGCAACATACCGACAGCGAAGCCCGACGAAGGAATAGCCATTGTGGAAGCACCTAGGGGCACCCTCACCCATCATTACATAACCGATGAAAGAGGGGTGATAAAGAAGTGTAACTTGATCGTGGGCACTACCAATAACTATGCTCCTTTGTTTATGTCAATTAAGAAAGCAGCCGAAGACTTTATAAAGCCTGGAGTAGAGATAACTGAGGGACTGCTTAACCGCATCGAGATGGCGTGGCGTCCCTATGATCCCTGCTTGTCCTGCGCTACACATGCTTTGCCCGGGCAGTTACCTCTGGAAGTGACTATATATGATGCCCAGGGCAACGAGGTCAAGAAACTGAGCCAGGGCGTTTAGTGACAGGTTGTCGTAAGTCCGAATGAAGACCCTGGTTCTAGGGCTGGGGAATAGCATACTCTCCGACGATGGTGTAGGGATCAGGGCGGCTCATGAAGTGGCCAACCAACTCAGCAATCCCCAGGTGACTGTAGTTGAAACAAGTGCGGCTGGCCTTAGCCTGTTAGATTCTATTGTCGGCTACGATAAAGTCATTATCATTGATGCCATCCAGACTGAGAAGGGGGAAGCTGGGCAGATATATCGTATGGGGACTGCAGATTTCTCCTGCACCAAGCACTTCTCTTCACCTCATCAAATAAACCTGGTCACAGCTCTGGAGTTGGGCAAGATGCTCAATTTGGCAATGCCTCAAGAGATCGTTGTTTTCGCTGTGGAAGCAGAAGATATCACCAGCTTCAGCGAGAAATGCACGCTCGAGGTAGAGAAGGCAATTCCCATAGTGGTCAAGATGGTGCTGGAGGAGTTAGTCAGCTAGATAAAGCCCGCTTTTGCCCCCGCTCTTCTTCACCAGGCGAATGTCTCCGATAGCCATGCTTCTGTCCACTGCTTTGCACATGTCATAGATAGTCAGGGCGCTCACAGCGACAGCTACCAGTGCTTCCATTTCAAATCCTGTTTTCCCTATCCCCTTGGTGCTGGCCGTGATTTCAACGGAGCACTCGCTGGAATTGGGTGCTCGGCTCTTTTCGCGGAGGTTAAATTCCACTGCAATGTGGGTGAGCTGGAGTGGGTGACAGAGAGGTATGAGGCGGTGGGTTTCTTTTGCCGCCATGACTCCAGCCGTTTTTGCCACGGCCAGGACATCTCCTTTCGCCAATTCACCTTTGCGGATAAGCTTCAGGGTGGCGGGTTTCATCTGTATCCTGCCTTTGGCTATTGCCTGGCGTTCTGTTTCTCTCTTCTGGGTGACGTCTATCATGTGAATTTGTCCTGACTCCATTCTCACCCTCCAATCTGCGACATTTTTCGCTTCACCGGCCTGTCGTTCGTTTCCTTCAAATGATGATGCTCCGGCTTGGAAGCAACTGCCCTCAAGATTAGTTGTTTTAGCTCCTCCATCGAGACATTGTTACGTAGTGGCATTTTTAAGTCAATCTCGTCTTCTCCCAGAAGGCACGGGCGTAGCTTGCCATCCGGAGTAAGTCGCACTCGGTTACAGTGGGAGCAAAAGGAAAGCTCGCTGAGCGGACTGATGAGACCTATAGTGCCCTTGGCTTGGGCTAAGCTATAGTACAGAGCAGGCCCATTGCCAGTCATGGGCTCACGAGGCTCAAGCTTGCCCAGCAAACTGATATGTTGTCGCAGCTCAATGGATGGTATGAACTCCGCTACACCCTTAAAAGGCATAAGCTCGATGAATCGGACATGCCATCCTTCTCTATAGGTCATCCTGGCGAAATCCAGTATCTCATCATCGTTCATGTGCCGCATGACTACCGTGTTTATCTTGACCGGACTCAAGCCAGCCTCCTTCGCTGCCTCGATGCCCTCAAGGACATCTTTCAATTCTCCCAGGCGGGTTATGTATCGGAATTTATCGGCTTTAAGCGTGTCCAGGCTGACGTTAACTCTGGACAAGCCTGCTTGCCTGAGTTCCAGAGCATATTTCTTCAGAAGGATCCCATTTGTCGTCAAAGACAGTTCTTCAATCCCATTTATCTGAGAAAGCATCTTGACGAGATGCGGGAAATCAGCCCTAACCAAGGGCTCACCACCAGTGAGTCTTACCTTGTTGACGCCCAGCTCTGCTGCTGCTCGGACGACAGACTGAATCTCCTCGTACGAGAGGATCTCACTATGTGACATCTGGGGAACACCTTCGGGTGGCATGCAATAGATGCACCGCAAGTTGCAGCGGTCGGTAACTGAAATCCGGAGGTAATTTATGCTCCGCCCGAAGGAATCAAGAATTCCAGTCATTGGCCACTTCCCTTTTCAATAATATGCACCCCGGTAGCTTTGAAAGTAGCGTAGACTTCCTTGCCCGCCTGTAAATTCAATTCCTCCGCTGATATTCTGGTGACCAGGGCTATGAGACGGAAGCCACAATCTATTTCCACCCGGCTAAGCGGTCCGAGAGTAGTTACTCGGGTGACTTCGGACTGAAAAGAATTCCTCGCCGAACTCTTGACAGTTGTCTGCTGACCACCATCAGGAATCAGTAACGTGATATCTTCAGGTCTGATACAAGCATACACTTCCTTTCCCACGGGATAGCCAGAGACTGCCTGTATTATATAGCCGTCTATATTCACCAGAGCTATACCTTCGTTGTTTTCTACTACCACGCCTTCCAGGATGTTCTCCATACCGACAAAGTGAGCCACCGCCTCATTTGTAGGTGAACGGAATATGTCGGTGGCATTGCCTGTTTGGACAAGTCTGCCATCAAGAAGGACCCCTATCCTGTCCGAGAGTTGCTGTCCTTGAGACATATCATGTGTTGCCATTATCATAGTAGTGTTCTGTTGCCTGGCAACATTGGAAATTAGCTGCTCAATCTTGGCTGTGGAAATAGGGTCGAGGTTAGCCGTCGGCTCGTCCAGTAGCAACACCTCAGGTTCGAGCACCAAAGCTCTGGCTAAGGCTACTCTCTGCGCCTCCCCTCCGGAAAGCGTCCGGGCGTCTCTATTCCTATAACCTTCTAGCCCCACCATCTCCAGAATATGGTCAACTTTGTTAGCAATCCTGTTTCTTTTCTCTCCCCTCCACCTTAAGCCGCAGGCAACGTTGTCGTAGACACTCAAATTAAATACCTGAGGTTTCTGGTGTATGAACGACATTCGACGGCGTATCTCCAATCTCTGTTTCCCCGACCGGGGGACGTGTTTGCCATCGAAGTAGATTTCCCCCGCGCCAGGCACTTCCAGCAGGTCCATAATACGTAGAAGCGTCGTTTTGCCAGCTCCGGTCGGGCCAATCAGGGCGAAAGCCTCGCCTTTGTCAATACCTAAGTTTAGGCCTTTCAATATCTCCCGCTCACCATAGCTGTGGCTTAAATCGACTACTTCTATCAAGGACATTGTTACCTCTGCTGCAATCTGTTCAAGACGATGTTAATGATAAGCGCCAGTAATAGAAGAATCATACCCAGCGCTATTGCCAGCTCTAAGTTACCTTTGCCTGCCTCCAATGATATTACTGTGGTGATGACCCTGGTGGCTCCCCTGATATTTCCGCCGACCATCAGAGCACATCCAACTTCGGATATGGCCCTGGCAAAACCCAGCATCACGGCCGCCAGCACGGCATATCTTGCCTCCTTCAGGACGAGCCGGATAGCCTGAGAGCCGCTGGCGCCAAGCGAGGTAGCGGTATCGGCAATCTCCTTACTCACACCGCTCAACGCCGAAATGGTCAAACCAAGCAGCAAAGGAGTAATTAGTATCATCTGGCCAATGACCATGGCGGTAGGAGTAAAAAGGAGACGAAGCTCGCCCAGCGGCCCGCTACGCGAAAGTAGCACAAGAAGAAACAAGCCAACAAGGACTGTGGGCACGCTGAACAACGTCTGAATGATGTTTATTAGGACCCTCTTTCCACGGAAGTGATGGAAGTGTATCAAGCTCCCCAGCGGTATGCAGATCAGTGAGGCCAGAAGGCAAGCTGTCGCTGATATAGTCAAGGACCTTCCAGCTACCTCCATCACTGCCGGGTCAAGGGATATTAGCAGTTGTACGGCCTTGGTAAGGCCGTCCCATATTTCAGTCAATTGCCTCCAGTTTCTTTAATATACTATTTCTTGGCACGGGCTTTGTACCTGCCAGTACAGGTAATCTTGCGGACTCAGGGCAACCCGCAGATCTCCGGATCCCAGGGGTAGAATAGCGGTTCTCCATATTCGGGCACGCCATATCCGGCGATTAAAGCCTGGATTTCAGGTGCTCTGAGGAATGTTACCAGATTCTGAGCCATCCCAGGATTGACACCGTTTGTGCAGATCATCGCCGTGTAGACGTTGAGCATAATATCGCCTGTTTCGACCAAGGGCACCAAATCCAGGTCGCCCTGGTAAGCAAGGAAGGTTCCCTTGTCTGTCAGGGTGTAAGCCATCAGTTCGTCAGCCATAACAAGAGTTGCCCCCATGCCTGTCCCGGCTTCAATATACCAGCCATCGGCTGTTCCATTACCTACAATATCCTCTGTATAGTTATAGCCGGCTGACGCCCAGATGGCTTTTTCTTTGCCGTGGGTTCCCGATTCATCCCCTCGAGAGACGAATCTAACTGTATCCGGGTCAAGCGCTCCCTCTTGCTGGATTTTCTGGAAGGCTTCTTCTGGAGCCAAGCTGCCAGTCAAGCTGCCAACGCCTGCAGGGTCAGACGCCGGGCCTACTATGATGAAATAGTTATAAGCCCAGGTGACCCGCGCCGTGGAATTGCCATCTACTGTTGCGTTAAGAGCGTAGCCACCGGCTACAAATGCTGCCTCCTTGAGGGGGTCGTGGACGGTAACTACATCCACATCACCATTCATTCCTAGTTCCAAAGCTATACCGGTGCCCTTAGCCTGTATCTGCAAGTCGGCGTCATATCTATCCTCAAATATGTCCTCCAGATAATCCCACAATCCTGTGTCGTAGAGACTGGTAGTGGTTGCTACCCGTAGTACCTCTGGCTCTGTTTGCCCACTGCAGCCAAGGACCGTTACGAGCAGGGTCAGAACCAAGACAATTAAGGCTATTCTAGGTGCGATTACTTTCATTCAAAACCTCCTGTTATCTTCAGTGACTTCTCTTTGAAACACGCAGCTGGGAACAAAAAAGCACCGTTACAAGAACGGTGCTGTCCTAAAACCAAGCTCCATATTCCCTCCTTTCCAAGCACGGGAGGCATAGACATTTCTCTCTATGCCTTCGAGGCTTTGCAGCCCACCGTCTGCTTGCCATGGATTCTCTTTAGGCAAGACAGCTCGGAGAGAGCCAATACTTAATCTTGGATATTATATCAAGGACTTGATAACGAGGTAAATCAGGATATTCCTAGGGATACAGAGGCAATTCCAGCCGAGTCAGGCGATTATTTTTCCTTTGACTTCCTTTCGCCTCGAGTAGCTTCCTTGGGAGCTTCAGCCGCTTCCTCCGCCCCCTCTGCCCCTGCTCCCGCTACTGCCTCCTCCGCCTCTGCTGCTACTGCCTCCTCCACTACCTTCTCCTCTATCTTCTCCACAGGTCGGGAACTAATCTTTGCCACAACCAAATCCGGGTTGTTGAGAACAGTGATGTCTTTGTCCAGCTTGACATCTTTGACGCGTATTGCCTGGTCCAAATCAGTGAGCGAATTGATGTCCACTTCTATGCTATTAGGGATCTTTGCTGGCAAGCACTCTATGGTCAAAGTCGCGAGCTCATGCTCCAGCATGTTGGTCTTGGCTTTCAAGGCCGGCGCCTCTCCGACCAAGACAACAGGGACCTCTAACCTTATCTTCTCCTCCATTCTGACCTGGTAGAAGTCAACATGAACCAATTCTCCCCTGCGCCAATCTCTATCATATTCGCGAACGACAACGGTCCTGGCCTTCTTCTCTTTGGCGAGTTTAAGGGTAATAAGCCTTGTCTGCCCAGCCTGACCTAACACTCGGTCAAGTTCACTAGTGTCGCACTGCAGTGCCAGGGATTCGATACCGTGCCCGAAAAGATGCACGGGAGTAATGCCCCGGCGGCGCAAATGCTTGACTTTCTTCCCGAGAATCTCTCGGTTAGCAGCCTTTAGCTCGATTTTGTCCATTTTGTTTGCCCAATCATACCAGATGAGGCTTCTCCATGCAAGGGACTATACCTGTCCATGTGAATAGGGATGTTAAAACCTCTTAAGCGTTTCGGGCCAAGTGCTCGAGGACTTGCTCAAGGTCCGCAGGTAAGGGCGAAATGAATTCCCGGTATTGTCCGGTTGATGGCAAACGAAAGCCAAGGCGGTAGGCATGAATGAACTGCCTGCTGAGATGAGCCGATCTTATTCCATAAATGGGGTCACCAACGACCGGATAGCCGATAGCTGACATGTGTATTCTGATTTGATGTGTGCGGCCTGTTAAGGGAGTGACTTCGACTAGAGTGTAGGTATTCAGGTATCGTCGGACTTGATATTTGGTGGTAGCCTCTTTCCCTGCTTCTACGATCGCCATTCTCTGCCTGTTGTGAGGGTCTCGCGCAATAGGTGCTTCGATTATCCCTTGTTCCGGGGATAGCCTGCCCTTAACAAGGACAAGATATCCTTTGGTGACGGTCCGGCTTTTGAACTGAGCGGTCAAATACTCCCGGGCTAGGTCGTTCTTGGCGACCACTATTAGGCCCGATGTGTCTTTATCCAGTCTGTGAACTATGCCCGGGCGCATCAGGTCGTTGCTCGTGGTCAGGCTTGGGCAATAGGCCAGGACGGCGTTGACTAGAGTGTGACTGGGATGACCAGGGGCGGGGTGAACCGTGAATCCAGCGGGTTTGTCTATGACTAAGACATCCTCATCTTCGTAGATTACAGCGAGAGGAATTGACTCAGCCAAAGGGTGGCCTGGTATGGGGGGGAGCTCGACCGTTATCGTATCGTTGTCACTTAGTTTCTGGCTCGCCTTTGCCTTTTGGGAGTTGACCAGAACGTAACCCTGTTCAATCAATCTCTGTAAATAAGCGCGTGAGAATTGTGGAAGGACCTGGGTCAAATGCTTATCAAGGCGGATATTGGGAACAGGTGATTTGAGTTGCAGCCTCTTAGTTTTGGGGCTTGAGGTGGCGTTCATGTGCTTTTCTTAACAACCCGTATTTATAGAAGTAATAGATGAGAGCCAAGAGGCCTGCTACCAAAGCTGCGTCAGCGACGTTGAAGGCAGGCCAGAAGAAGACCTCTTGCACGTGCATTCTGACAAAATCGATTACATAGCCAAGACGGATGCGGTCTATGAGATTGCCCGCAGCTCCGCTCAGAATGAGAGCGAAAGACACCACACCCACGGTCGTTGACGGACGGAAGTAATGAAGAAATACCAGGATAGCAATGACACTAGCTATGCCGAGTGCGGTGAAAACCTGTGCGTGGCCGTGAAATAAACCAAAAAGGCCGCCAGTATTTTCAAAGTAAACTAAGTCAAGAAATCCTGGCAACAACACTATTTGGGGTCGATTGGCATTGATCCACAGCTTGCTCAGCTGGTCAAAGATAACCACCAGGCCAGCGACAATCAGAAATAATCTTAATCCAGTCCTGCGCTTGCCCGCGGAGATTTCCGATTTATTCTCACGCACGAAATCCGTTGTTCTGCTTGACGTCAACTCGCTCGGACGCCCATTATCTAGCACCTTTTGCATCCTTTTCCTGGCCTGCCTTGCACTTCAAGCACAAGCTTGCTTGAGGTATAGCTTCAAGGCGAGCTGGCTCTATGGGTTCCCCACAGGAATCGCACAATCCGTAAGTGCCGGCTTCATATTTTTGGAGGGCATGGTCGACTTCATTCAGAGATTCCTCCAGCCTTTTCTCCAAGGCCAGTCTCTTCTCCAGTTCGGAGGCTTCATCGGCTCCTTCCTCCCTTTTGCCAAAAGGACTGCCTTCCTTTCTCTCTGCCGACGGCTGACCAAGAGCTCTCAGCTGTTCTATCTTTTCTATCAGCTCTGTTTTCTCTTTCTTTAGTCTTTCGTAAAGTTCAGCGGACTCTATCACTTCTTGCCCTCCCTATGATTTACAGCTGTCTGACACCGAAACTCCACACGCACTGCGTGAGACTTACAGTTCTCTTATGCAATGTGGGGCTGGCCAAAAACCTTCCTTATGCCAGGATGTAAGGAATCTCCGAGTTTTTCCACGGATTCATATCTGATTTTGTCAAGTTCCCGCTGCTTTTCTTCAAATTCAGAACTGGAGTAAAGTTTCTCAGGATGCAGGTAAATGTCATCCAGATATCTTACTGCCTTGGGGACCTCGAAGCCCGTTGGAGAATCCACCCAGTCTTCCAAACCTTCTCTTAACAAAGAATCGAGTATCGTCATCGTGAATTCCAATCTTATATCTTTGTGACGTTCCCCTTCTCCTATTCCTCCAGTATTTAGCAAGTAGTAGTTCAGGTGGGGAATATTCTTTATTATCTCATAGAATGTATTAGCGTGTGCAGCCAGGTCTCCGGCGACGAAGGGGTCGTAGAAGAACTCGCTTCTAATTTCGCCGGCCTGAGTCGGGTCGCCAGCTGACGACTCCATTGCCTGTCCCACGATCATCAGAGCTGCTGCTTGGTCTCGGCTGAGCTTTGATATTGCTGGAGTCAACGGCCCCCTCGTGATAAGAATCAGATTGTCAATCTTGTCCACGTCTATATAACGACTGGCATGCATGAAATCTCTTCTTAATATCACTGCCCTGCCATTTGATGTTCTGTCCAAGTTATGAAAATCCAAATCTCCGTCTTCGGTCACGTGAACATTCTCGCAGACAGTCTCTGGTTTTAACAGTCCGTAATATATTTCGATTTGCTCCCCGGGGTTCACGCCCTCAGTTTTTACAAATATTCCCCCGGCTTCAAATCCATGAAACGAACCATCGGGCATGAGCGTCCCGCCGTCATCCTGAATAAGCCAGGATTTTTCCTTGCCTTTTCTGGCCAGGATTCTACAGGTTGTAGTTGTCTTCCCGTTGGCACTTAATGCCACAAGCAGCGTCCTGGTCAGCCGATAATCCCCATGTGCTGATTGAAGATAATCTTCTCGACAGCCAGCATGTAAGAAGATGCCCGCTCTTTTCGTCTTAGCTACCCAATCCTCGGCGGCAAAAACTCCCTTTTTGTATTCACCTATGTAGTTACCATTCCTGATTACCTTGACAAACCTTCCATCATCGAGCATAGCCAATCTGATAGTGATATCTTTCTCGGGGAGCGGTCTTGACTGATTGGTTTCAAAAGCCTCGTCAGCGAAGAACAAGATGTAGTAGTTCGGTCTCTTGACCTCTCCCTTTGGGGGTATAAACAGGTTCTTGCCTCCATAGGCAACATGGGCAAACTGCTCCGGAACGATCAACCTGACCGTGGTGGTACTGGTCTCATTGCCCACAATTCTATCTATGGAAATCAATCTTTCCTTGCCCAACACGGCTTCACACTGGGCTAGTAGTCTTACTTCATCCTCCCCAAACGGATGGTCAATGCTGTTCTTGGTAAACATCGCTGATCTGGAAGTGGGCTCACTGCGGGCCACAAAGTTCCTGTACAGCGTCTTCTTGACCCCCGGCTCTTTTCCCACCAGCTTTCTCAACTCCCCATCAGAGGGGTTATGAGTCAACCGCTTCTCCTCTCGCGCTTTCTGCCAGATTCTGTCGGCGGTTATGACGAATTGTTCCAGTTCAAACGTTGTCATCACGCTCCTTGAGAAAAGTGTAATTTCGTGTTCCCGATTTCGCGCGAACCAGGGACTAATATCTATATATTAGACCTCGCGGAACTCCCCTTCCACCGTGCCTTCTTCTCCTCCCTTCTGTTGCTCTCCACCGGGTGGCGGTTGTTGCCCGGGCTGCTGGTAAACCGATGCTCCAATCTTCTGCATGGCATCCGATAGTTCCTGCATAGCCTTACGAATGGCGCTTGCATCTTTCCCTTGCAGGGCTGACTTTACGGCGGCTATCTTAGCATCTATGTCTTTCTTCACATCGGCGGGTATCTTATCTCCGTAGTCACGGAGGGTCTTTTCTGCGGTGTAGGCCAGGGTGTCGGCAGAATTGCGCACCTCCACTTCTTCTTTACGTTTAACATCATCGGCGGCATGTTGTTCAGCTTCGCGCCTCATCTTTTCCACTTCCTCTTTGCTCAACCCGCTAGAGGCGGTAATGGTAATCTTCTGTTCTCTCCCTGTGCCTTTATCACGAGCGCTAACATTGAGGATGCCATTGGCATCTATGTCGAAGGTCACCTCGACCTGAGGTACACCTCGTGGTGCCGGCAGAATACCATCAAGTATAAATCGCCCCAGCGTTCGGTTGTCAGCGGCCATAGGGCGTTCCCCTTGAAGGACGTGTATTTCCACGCTTGGCTGGCTGTCGCTAGCGGTGCTGAAAATCTGGCTCTTTGAAGTGGGTATAGTAGTGTTGCGGGTAATAAGCGGCGTCGCCACTCCGCCCAGCGTCTCTATCCCTAGAGTGAGCGGGGTGACATCGAGAAGGAGCACTTCGCCCACCTCACCCTTAAGCACCCCAGCCTGAATGGCTGCTCCCATAGCCACGACCTCGTCGGGGTTGATTCCCTTGGATGGCTCCTTGCCAAAAAACTGTTTCACCTTCTCCTGGACCAAAGGCATTCTGGTTTGACCGCCGACGAGCAGGACTTCATCAATCTGACCTGAAGTCAGTCCAGCGTCCTTTAGTGCCTGACCACAAGGCTCAAGAGTCTGCTCCACCAAGTCCATGACCAGTTGCTCCAACTTGGAGCGGCTCAGGGTGATGGTCAGGTGTTTTGGTCCTGAGGCATCAGCCGTAACAAAAGGAAGGTTTATCTCAGTCTGCTGCACCGTGGAAAGCTCAACCTTAGCTCGTTCTGATGCCTCTTTAAGGCGCTGCATCGCCATGCGATCGTTCCTTAGGTCAATTCCCTGATCTCGTTTGAATTCACTAGACAGCCATTCGATAATACGCTGATCGAAGTCGTCCCCACCCAGGTGAGTGTTACCGCTGGTGGACTTGACCTGGAAGGTGCCCTCTCCGATCTCTAAGATAGAGATATCGAAGGTACCCCCACCGAGGTCGTACACCGCAATTGTCCCCTCCTTTTTCTTATCGGCACCGTAAGCCAAGGCTGCAGCGGTTGGCTCGTTAATGATACGAAGAACATTCAATCCTGCGATTGCACCGGCATCCTTGGTTGCTTGGCGCTGGCTATCATTGAAATAAGCCGGCACCGTAATCACTGCGTCTGTCACTTTGTCGCCAAGATAAGCTTCGGCATCGGCTCTTACTTTCTGCAAGATCATTGCTGATATTTCCGCGGGAGTGTATTCCTTTCCCCCCATTACTACTTTGACTTCGCTGTTAGGCCCACGAGTTGTCTTGTAGGATACCCGGCGTGCATCCTCTTCCACAGGCAGTTCCCTTCCTGGCGGTTCCCCCCATTTTCTTCCCATGAAGCGCTTGATGCTATAAATGGTGTTCTCCGGGTTGACAATGGACTGCCGTTTGGCTACCTGCCCTACCAGTCGCTCCCCAGTCTTGCTTATTGCCACAACCGAAGGGAACAAGTTTGAGCCTTCCGAGCTGGGGATGAGTTTCGGTTTTCCACCCTCTATAACTGCAACTTCGCTCAATGTCGTGCCCAGATCAATCCCTACTGCTTTAGCCATATTATCTCTCCTCTGAAATTTCCTCTTGATTCTTACTCTTTTTGCCTGCGCCTACCATAACCGTGCTAGGACGAAGCAGCTTGCCCTTGAATTGATAGCCTTTGCGGAGTTCTTCTATTATTGTGTCCTCTTCCCCATCTACCTGCCCTGCCGCTTCATGGAAGTAAGGGTCGAAGCATTCTCCCACGGCCTTGATCTCAGCCAGCCCCTGAGTCTCTAGAACGGTTTTGAGTCTATTATAGATGAGTTTTATGCCTTCAGTCCAATTTTGCCCATCAAGCTCAACTGGCAGGGAAGTGAGTGCCCTCTCAAAATCGTCCAGAATAGGTAGCAGGTCCAGGATAAGCATCCTGTTAGCAGACTGAACCGTCTCTGATTTCTCTTGTTCAGTGCGTTTCGCATAATTCTGGAGGTCTGCCTGGCTTCTTTGCCAGTTGGCCAGATATCTTTCCGCCTTTTCTTTTTCCTCGGCCAGGACTTGCTGTAACGCTTCTATATCCTCGGCTTGCTCAATTCCCGTCTCAACTACTTCGTCACCTTCAGCCAACGTTGAACCTCCTTTAGATGTATTCCGCCACTGAGTTGCTCAGCAACACCGAGAGGAAGTTAAGCGAAGAAATGGCCTTAGCGTAATCCATTCGTTTGGGGCCAATCACTCCCACAATGCCGCTGGCCTTATTAAGTACTCCGTATTGGCTGGCTACTAAGCTCAATTCCTGCAATGCCGGCTCGGGGTTCTCTTCACCGATAACTACCTTCACCCCTGTTCTGCCGGATTCCTGGCAAAATACATTTCTAAGCCAGTCATTCCCTTCCAGCACTTCCAGAATTCCCAGTACTCTAGCGTTATTTGTGAATTCCGGTTGACTCAGCAGCAAGCGCAGTCCTTCGAGGTAAGGCTCGCTATATTCTAGCTTATCTTCAGCAGCCATAATTTCTGACAAAGATTCAGATACCTGCCCCTCTTCAGAAGAGAGTCCTTCTTTCTTAGCCAGTATCTCTGTGCTGGTCATTCCGCCATAAGTAGAGGTAAGTTTGTTGGCCAGCCTGGTCAGCTCTTCCTGGTTAACCTTTCTGCCAAAAGATAGGATCTGCCGTCTAACCTTTGCTTCATACAGGACCACGATCAGCAAGGCCATGAAATCCTGCAGGGCTACCAAATCAAGATGCTTGACGCGGCAGCGAACCGCTTTGGGAGAAGTTATTACTACCAGATTGTGAACAAGACGTGCCAATAGCGCCGCCACCGTTTTCAGCCATTGCTCCAGTTCCTCTTTCCCTTCCTGAGATATCTGATGAATTAGATGCCGCTCAATACGGGGCAGTTCAATCTCTTCCCCTATCAATTCCACGTAATATCGATAAGCTCTATCAGTAGGTATGCTCCCGGCTGAACGGTGGGGGTGCGCAACATAACCTTCTCGTTCTAAGTATGCTATATCGTTACGAATCGTAGCTGGGCTTACCTTCAGGCCGTGCTTCTCCACAATAGCGCTTGAGGCTACCGGTGCAGCTCTGGTGATATAGTCTTCAATTATCACCCTGAGAACGGTTTCTCTTCTTTCTCTCAAGGGCATTTAGCACTCTCTCCCTTTAATTGCTAAACAGACTAATCTATCACTGTAAACACGTTCTGTCAATGATGATGCGGAGCCCCGTTTTGATGGGTTCTTTTATTGACCGAGAATGAAATATTAAGTACCATTATAACACGAATGTGAAAACCAACAAGGCATTTCCCTCGCCGCACCGTGATAGCCAAGTAGCTCGAATCCTGAGATTGGAGGCTGAAAGGCAAGCAAGCAGCATGAACCTTATCGCCTCTGAAAACCACGCCAGCCGGGCAGTGCTTGAGGCCCAAAGCTCGGTGCTGACTGACAAATATGCTGAGGGATACCCGGGACATCGCTATTATGGCGGCTGCATGTATATAGACGAGATTGAAGGTTTGGCCGTTGAAAGGGCCAAGAAGCTCTTCAAAGCGCAACATGCCAACGTCCAGTCCCATAGCGGCGCTCAGGCTAATATGGCGGCCTATTCGATTCTAGTGGAACATGGAGATACTGTCATGGGGATGAGCCTCAGCCACGGCGGCCATCTCACTCACGGCTCCCCGGTCAATTTCTCCGGGCAATGGTATGACTTTGTTCCTTATGGAGTCGACCCTAGAACCGAGATGCTTGACTACGGTGAGATTGAAAGATTAGCTCTGGAACATAGGCCGAAGCTAATTATAGCTGGGGCGAGCAGTTACTCTCGCACTGTTGACTTCGAGAGGCTTCGACACACAGCTGATAAGGTGGGGGCCAAGTTGCTGGCTGACATGGCTCACGTAGCGGGGATAGTAGCGGCTGGGCTCCATCCCTCCCCTGTTCCCTATGCTCAGGTTACTACTTCTACCACACAGAAGACCTTGCGGGGGCCTCGTGGTGGCTTCATTTTGTGTGACGAGGAACTGGCCAGAGCTACTGATGCCGCGGTTTTCCCCGGCATGCAGGGTGGTCCTTTCATGCATATCATCGCCGCCAAGGCCGTGTGCTTCTTTGAAGCCATGCAACCCGAGTTTGTCGCCTACCAGAAGTCAGTGCTGAAGAATGCCCGCGTTTTGGCTTCCGAACTCCAGAGATATGGGATGCGTATTGTTTCCGGCGGAACAGACAACCATATTGTCCTTGTTGACCTTTCCCCTCAAGGAATAAGCGGCAGGGATGCTGAAGAAGCCTTATGGACGGCAGGCATCTCGGTAAATAGAAACACCATTCCTTATGACCCCAAGCCACCGATGATTACGAGTGGTATCAGGCTGGGCACCCCGGCAGTGACCACGAGAGGTTTTGGCACAGACGAAATGAAGCGTATTGCCTCTCTTATGGCCAAAGTTCTCTCTACCTCGGTGGATAAGCGGACGCAGGAACAGGTGCGCCAGGAAGTACGAGATATGTGCCAAAGGTTCCCCATCCCCGGGCCGGCATAGGACATCTGTCCCAATCTGATCTTCTGCTTGCCTCTGGCTAGAAAGAGTGGGACTGAACAAGCGCATGGGCGCGGAAACACTGCGGAAGGAACTTGCTTGGCTTCGTGTCCTCTTGGCTCTCGTCAAGATTCTTTATCTGTGCCAAGGTGATTAGGATTGAAGGTCCGAATAAGTCTGCGTTGAGAATAATCGGTACGCTAAAAAGATCTTTCGGCCTCTTCAGAGAGGACCCTATCCTCATTGTCCCTTTTATTCTGCCCGCGATCTTCCCGATTGAAGGAATACTTGCCAATTTCCTTTCCTATTATCTAACGGTGTCCACTCTGGGTGACTCTGGAGGACTCCCTGCAATGCCTCCAACCCCCTTCATCGCGCTCTATTTTATTGTCGGCTTCTTCCTCGGGGCATGGGCATGGGCTGCGGCTATTCTCAAAGTAAGGGAACTTGAGAAAGGGAATAGGCTGGGACTGAAGGAAGCTTTATCTGAAGGACTGAAGAAAGTCCCCAGGCTCTTTGTCCCGGCCATCGCAGGTCTGGCGCTTTATGTCCTGATGATTGCCAGCATGACGACGGCAATCATCCCCTATATACTTGCGGGAATGCCTTCGTCAACTCAGGATGGGGGACCTTCCGTCATCGTTCTACAACTGGCGATAGGCCTTCTATTTGTAGTTACGCTTTACGTTGCCACAAGGCTGCGCCTTTCTGCTCCTGCATGCGTCCTCGAGAGTAATTTTGGGCTCAAAACAAGCTGGAGACTGGTGAGAGGTAATTGGTGGAAGCTTTTCGCGATTCTTCTTGTTTTTGGTGTGATGTCGGCAATCATCAGCCGGATACCGGTAGCAGGAGTATTCTTGCGCGGGTTGCTAGTAGAGCCGATCACTATCGCAGCATTGGCTCTTGTCTATTTCCAGTTGCGAGAACCAAGACCGAGTGGAGAAGAGCACGAGGAATCTCTGTAACATCTCCTTGTGTGTCCGGTGTTTTAGTTTCTGCACCGTAACCTTCCGAGGAGAATCTGAAGCAAGGGACAAACTGCAGGACAAGAGAAGAAACGCCGGGAAACAGCGATGATTTCATGCTATAATCAAGTTACTATTTCGGTGACCCAAAAAGGCAGTGATGGACGAGCTGAAAGTATTTAGCGGCACTGCACACCCTGCCCTAGCCAAGGCTGTGTGCGGTTACTTAGACATACCGTTGGGAGAAGCTGAGGTCTTTGAGTTTAGCAACGAGAACATTTTCGTTCGCATCCTTGAGAATGTCCGCGAACGGGATGTCTTTATTGTCCAGCCCATTTGCTCACCGGTTAACAGAAGCTTGGTCGAGTTGCTTATCATGCTGGATGCCTTCAGGCGAGCTTCAGCGGGGCGCATCACCGCTGTTCTGCCCTATTATGGCTATAGCCGTACCGACAAGAAAGACCAGCCCAGGGTCCCTATCACCGCGCGCCTGATTGCCGACCTCATTACTACGGCCGGGGCTAATAGACTGCTCACAGTGGACCTCCATGCCCCTCAGATTCAGGGCTTCTTCACCATACCTGTGGATGAACTCACCGCTCGGCCCATGTTAGCTCAGTATTTCAAGAAGAAAGCGCTGGATAACCTGGTAGTGGTTGCCACTGATATCGGCATTTCCAAGGTAGCCCGTGATGTAGCTGCTAGACTCGGGGCCCCCCTGGCTATCATGGAAAAGAGGCGCGTGGGAAATGTCGATGCCAGTGAGACCCTCAACGTAATCGGTGAGGTTGAAGGAATGCACGCCCTGACAGTTGATGACGAAATTGATACCGCTGGCTCTCTGGTTGGGGTGGTGAATGCTCTTCTAAAGCGAGGCGCCACGAAAGTATATGCCTGCTCCACTCACCCTGTGTTCTCTGGTCCGGCTATCAAGAGGATAGCCACCAGTCCGGTGAAAGAGGTGGTGGTCGCCGATACCATACCTGTCAATGACGATAAGAAACTGAACAAGATTACTGTACTGTCTATAGCCTCGCTTATTGGCGAAGCCATTCATCGCATCCACACTGGCTTGTCAGTAGGGGCGATGTTTGACGGATGACTCCATCAAATAGACGCGAGGGTTGGGAAATACCAAACCCTAGGCACGAGATACTAGACGATACCAAAACTTGAGGCTCCAAAAATCAAAACGGAGAAGGCTCTGTATTTGAAACATTAAGATTTTGGATTTGTTTAGGGCTTAGAAATTAGGATTTAGGATTATGTCTTTCGATGCTTAAGTGGCTTGGCAGTCTTATTGATTCCAACGAGAAAGAATTGAGGCGTCTTCAACCTCTGGTTGATGACATAAGTTCTTTGGAGCCTGAATTCGAGAAACTCAGCGACGCCGAACTCCGAGCCAAGACCGACGAGCTCAAGGCACGGCTGAAGGATGGAGAGAGTCTGGATGAGATTCTGCCGGAGGCCTACGCTGCCGTCAGGGAAGCAGCCAAACGGACCATAAAGCAAAGACATTTCGATGTCCAGGTGATGGGGGGAATCGTCCTTCACCAGGGCAAGATAGCCGAGATGAAAACTGGTGAGGGGAAAACCCTGGTGGCTACCCTGCCCCTCTACCTCAATGCGCTCAGCGGAGACGGCTGCCATCTGGTTACCGTAAATGACTATCTTGCTAAGCGGGATTGCCACTGGATGGGCCCTATTTACCACGCCCTGGGTGTGAGCGTAGCCTGCATCAATGCCCAGCAGGCAAGCGGCCAGGCTGCCCCCTCCTATATCTACGATCCCGGCTATGAGTCGGAAGACCAGAAGTGGAAGTTTCTCCGCCCTGTCACCCGCCGCCAGGCTTATGAGGCAGATATAACCTATGGCACGAATAACGAGTTTGGCTTCGATTACCTCCGGGATAACATGGTCTGGGACTTATCTCAATGCGTGCAACGTTCCTTGAACTATGCCATCGTTGACGAAGTGGACAACATCCTTATCGACGAAGCCCGCACCCCATTGATTATCAGCGGCGCTGCCGAGGAGGCGACCAAGAAGTATTACGCCTTCGCACAGCTGGTCTCGCGACTTGGCAGAGACGCAGACTATACTATTGATGAACGAACGCGCGCGGTCCACCTCACCGAGGGCGGCATGACCAAGATGGAAAAGATGCTGAAGCATGAAGGACTGCTCAAAGCGCCTGACCTTTATGACCCGTCTAATCACTTTCTCACTCAATATATGGAGAGCGCCCTTAAGGCTCATGCCCTGTTCAAGCGGGACAAGGACTATGTGGTCAAAGATGGACAGGTCATCATCGTGGATGAGTTCACCGGCAGATTGATGTTCGGGCGAAGATATTCTGAGGGATTGCACCAGGCCATAGAGGCCAAGGAAAGAGTGAAGATTCAGCGAGAGTCGGTCACTCTGGCTACCATCACCTTCCAGAACTACTTCCGCATGTATCTGAAACTGGGTGGCATGACTGGTACTGCAGCTACAGAAGCCGAGGAGTTCCACAAGATTTATAAGCTGGAGGTTCTGGCCATACCCACAAACAAGCCTTTGATTCGCACCGAGCACCCTGACCAGATTTACAGAGATGAGAAAGCCAAGTTTGGCGCCGTAGCCAGGGAAATCAAGCAATTAAATGACCAGAAGAGGCCGGTCCTTATCGGCACGACCTCTATTGAGAAATCCGAGTATTTATCTGACCTCCTGAAGAGAAATGGCATTCCCCATCAGGTGTTAAATGCCAAGAATCATGAAAAAGAGGCGGCTATAATCGCTCAAGCCGGGCGTCTCGGAACGGTGACCGTGGCTACGAACATGGCCGGACGAGGTGTGGATATCATACTTGGTGGCAGTCTTGAGGAACGTGACCCGGCTGAGTGGCAGGAAGAGCATAAGAAGGTGGTTGAGGCGGGTGGGCTCCACATTGTGGGCACCGAGCACCACGAGGCCCGGCGCATTGATAACCAGCTCCGAGGAAGGTCAGGGAGGCAGGGAGACCCGGGCAGCTCTCGTTTCTACGCTTCTCTGGAAGATGAGATTGTCCGACGCTTTGGCGGCGACCGCGTCAAGGGACTTATGCAGTGGGCAGGTATGGATGAAAACACACCCATTGAGCATTCCTTCGCCACCAGGGCTATGACCAATTCCCAGGTCCAGACCGAAGGTTACCACTTCAATATTCGTAAACACCTGGTGGAATATGACGATGTCGTCAACACACACCGCGAGGTGATTTACTCCGAGAGGAGAAAAATCCTCGGTGGCGCCGACCTTAAGGCAAACATAACATCCATGGTGCGAGATGAAATCCAAAACCTGGTGGTCAAGCATCTCAGCGCTAGCCCCGAGCCGGAAGGACAAAAATCTAATCTGTCCGGCTTACTTGACGACTTATCCACTATCTTTCCCCTGCCACCGCAGTTCAGAAGCGATGGGCTTTCCGAACTCAGTGCCCAGCAAATTACAGAAAAGTTGACTGACTATGCCAACGAGCTTTACAACCAGCGAGAGCAAGAGCTGGGTCCTGAGAACATGCGAATAGCGGAGAGACTGGTGATGTTGCGAGTTACTGACCAGTTATGGATGGAGCATCTTACTGCTATGGAACATTTGCGCCAGGGCATAGGATTGCGGGCTGTCGGACAGGAACAGCCGCTGGTAGTCTATAAGAGGGAAGGTCATGCCTATTTTGAAGCGCTCCTGGCCAGCATTCAACATGACGTCGCCCATAGTATCTACCATGTTGGTCTTGCCAAGGAAGCTCCACAAAAGAAGAAAGAGGCGGTGCCGGTGGGCAAAAGGGTTGGGCGTAACGACCCTTGTCCGTGCGGCTCTGGCAAGAAATATAAGCATTGCTGCGGCAAGTAATGAATCTTCTCTCCTCTCCCTTGACGGGAGAGGACTAAGGTGAGGGTGCAGTGCTACTGAAAACAATGAGAGTTCAAAGACTCCCCCTCTTAAGATAAGAGGGGCTAGGGGAGTTATGAGGGATACAATGAATGCCGAGCGAAGTGATGACTTGCTATAAAAGGGAGGAGATATATGAAGAAATCAGCGGAAGTTGAGGTCAAAATCGGCTTTTCAGTTGCGGACTTGGTTGCTGCGTTGCGGCAGCTAAGCGACGAGGACAGAGAATTCTTTATTGAAAATCTCCTAGCCGCTACAAGCCCTGAGTACCTGGAAAGCATTGATGAGGCGCGGAAGGACTACAGAGAAGGAAAGACTACTCCCTATGAAAAGCTGTTCAGGGCATGAATTCCACTCCAATGAACTACAAAATTGTCTTCACTAAAAGAGCAATGAGGGATATTTCTAAATTGGAGCCAGAGATTAAAGAAAAACTGGGAGATGCCCTAAGAAGATATGGTAAAGACCCTTTGAATTATGCTAGGAAGATGCTCGATACTTCTTTGGGAAATTATAGGTTTAGAATAGGAGATTACAGAGTCATATTTGACATTGAAGGTGATGAAATAATAGTGCTACGTGTTGGCCACCGCAAGGGAATTTATCGAAGATAATGTTTCTAAAATCCCTCTCCCTTATGGGAGAGGGCTAAGGGCATATATTGAAATCTATTGAAGGAGGAGGACGCAATGCCAATCTATGAATACAAATCAAAGAATGGTACTCACTGTAAGGTGTGTAAGGATAGGTTCGAGGTCAGACAGGGGATAAATGATGAACCGCTGACGAGATGCCCGGAATGCGGCGCCGAGATAAGGAAGGTGTTTTCTCGCCCGTTCATAGGCCAAAAAGAGTCCCTCAGCCATGAAGGCCCCTTGAATTATTTGGAGGACGAGGACGAAGAATTAGGGCTGGATGAAGACCTTGCCGAAGACGAAGTCTGGGAATGATGGGAAGGCGCAGAAGGTGTTTGAAACCGCAGCGTGTACCGTTCATGTTGGATACTGTTTCGAGCAGTTACCGGTTAGTGCTGAAATGATGGGTCGCTGCCTTCACTAGGGAAGGGAAAGAGAGAAGCCCGGCTTAGGTAGCGCATGTCCTTACCGAAATTGATCAAAAGGAGGAAATCGTGTCACAAAAAGTAACCAAGGAAGAACTCTTGGCCAAAGCAAAGAAACCAGCGGAAGATGCTATGAAACTGCATGCCTTCTATCGGGGTAAGATGCAGACAGTGCCCAAATGCCAGGTCCGTGATTACAGTGATTTTGCCATCTACTATACCCCCGGTGTCGCTGAGCCCTGCCGGGCGATAAAGGCGGACATGTCGAAATTCGCCGAGTTGACTAACAGATGGAATACTATAGCGGTTGTTTCGGACTGCACCAGGGTGCTGGGACTGGGGGATATCGGTCCTAAGGCGGGTTATCCTGTGATGGAAGGGAAGTGCTTGTTGTTCAAATACCTCGGTGGTGTAGACGCTGTGCCCATTTGTTTAGATACTAAAGACCCTGATGAAATCATTCAAGCGGTTAAGTGGCTGCAGCCATCTTTCGCCGGCATCAACCTGGAAGATATTGCCAATCCCAAATGCTTCTATATTCTCGATCGCCTGAGGGCGGAAGCTGAGATTCCCGTATGGCATGATGACCAGCAAGGAACAGCTACAGTGATGCTGGCCGGATTGATAAATGCCTTGAAGATTGTGGGCAAGAAGATGAGCGACGTGAGGGTCGTCCTCAATGGTTCGGGAGCAGCCAACGTAGCTTCTGCCAGACTTCTCTTCGCCTCCGGAGCCAGGCCTGAAACTACTATTGTGGTTGATAGTAAGGGCATCCTCCATCCCGGACGAAAAGATATAGCGGAAAAGAAAGAAGAATATGCCGATAAGTGGCGGTTTTGCCAGACTACCAACGGAGAGAAAAGGACTGGCGGCCTAACCGAGGCATTGAAGGGTGCTGATGTACTTATCTCCTATGCCAAGTCAGGGCCGGGAGTAATTTCGCCTGAGCAAGTCAAGTTGATGGCAAAGGATGCCATATGTTTCATTTGTGCGAATCCTATACCTGAAATCTGGCCCTGGGAAGCTAAAGAGGCAGGAGCCAAAATTGTAGGCACCGGCCGGTCCGATTTTCCCAACCAGGTAAATAATTCGGTAGGCTTTCCGGCTATATTTCGTGGCGTTCTCGATGTCGGGGCAAAAACTATCACCGATGATATGTGCATTGTGGCTGCTAGGTCGTTGGCAAAATATGCCGAAGAGCGCGGCATGAATGAAGATAACATCGTACCGACAATGGGGGAGACGGAAGCTTTTGTCAGGGAAGCGGTAGATGTAGGAATGGAAGCTCAGAAGGAAGGTATTGCCTCGGTAAAAATCAGCAGTCAGGAATTGCGCAAGAAAGTTGAGTCCATGATAAACAGCTCCAAGGCGACTCATGATGCCCTGGTGAAAGCCGGCTGCATTCCTCGGGCGGTGACCGATTAAGAGCGTTCGTAGCACAAGATGCTCGGTAAGTCTTAGTCGATGTCGAGAGGGCCAACATTTACAGATGGCGCTATGCGCTTTCTGAGCCTCTTGAAAGCCCCCACTTTAATGTGGTTATTCCTGCTCTAAACGCTCGGCCACAACTATGAAGTCAGGTCTTAAACATATTGACAATGTGCTACAATGCGAATAAAGAAAGAACTGTTACTATGCAGGCAGTTGATGTCAGCCATATAATCAAATCCTTTGCAGATAAGGTCGTGGTTAACGACCTGTCCTTCTCTGTCGCTCAAGGCGAGATATTTGGTCTTATCGGTCCTAACGGTGCCGGCAAGACTACCACCATCAGGATGATGATGGACATCATCAAGCCGGACTCGGGCGATGTGACTATCCTCGGCGAGAAGTTGAGTGAGGCTACCAAAAATAAGCTTGGCTACCTGCCCGAGGAAAGAGGACTGTATAGAAAACTGGGGGTACTCGACTCTATCATCTATCTTGCCTCCCTCAAGGGTGTGGACGCGCACTCAGCCGAGGAAAGGGCTAACGAACTGCTTAATCAGACCGGTATGCTGCCCCACAAAGGGAAAAAGATTGAGGAGTTGAGCCGGGGCATGGGACAGATTATCCAGTTCATCGTTAGTGTTATCCACGACCCGGAACTGGTTGTTCTGGACGAGCCCTTTGCCGGGCTCGACCCGGTCAACGTGGAGCTATTGAAAGGGATGCTCTTTAACCTGCGGAATCAGGGCAAAGCTTTGATTCTGAGCACACACCAGATGAATGAAATTGAAGAACTATGCGACCGCATATTGATGATCAACCACGGACGCTTGGTTCTCTACGGGAATCTGGCTGAAATCAAGTCTAGGTATAGAAGCAATTCGGTCCTGCTGGAGTTTGAAGGAGAGCTGGGAGAGGTGCCGGGAGTTGCTGAGAAACGCACCCACAAGGGCTATGTGGAGCTGGCCCTCGATGGAAATGCAACTCCGCAGCAAATCCTGGAACGATTGGTAAGTCGTGGAATAGTAATCAGTCGCTTTGAAATAGCTACCCCTCCGCTTAACGAAATATTCCTGAGAGTGGTGGGTGAAGATCATGAATAAAACGCTTCTGATATTGAGGCATGAATTCCGGCACATGATGAAGAGAAGAGGTTTTATTATTATGACCGTTATCGTGCCACTCATAGCGGTTCTGCTAATAGGAGTTTCCCAGCTCGTATCAGGAATTGCCAGACCGACAGCGGAAGCGGCGATCATTGGATATGTGGATGAGCTTGGCGGATTCCAGCAGTATACCAGCCAGGGAAACATAACGCTGGTCCGCTTTGACACCCCGGGTGATGCGACCGATGCGCTGATCAGCGGCGATATTAACGAGTATTTCGTCATTCCGCCGGATTATATTTCCACCGGGGTGATTAACCGTTATACCCTGGAGAAGCAGCTTACGGCGTCTCCTGCCGTAACCGCGGTGATTAATAATTTCCTGTTAAACAATTTGCTGGCGGGGAAAGTGCCCGCGGCTACTATAGCCAGAATTGAAGCACCCTTGAATGTGGTTAGCACCAGGCTTACCGAGACTGGCGCCGTGGCTCCGGAGCAAGGCGGATACGGGGCCTTGATTATTCCATTTGTCTTTAGCATTCTACTGGCGCTCTCTATCATTTTCTCCTCTACCTATCTGCTGCAAGGGCTGGGTGAAGAGAAAGAGAATCGCCTGATCGAGATATTGTTGTCTTCTGTTTCCGCCCGCCAATTGCTGACCGGCAAGGTCCTGGGTATTGGCGCCGCCGGGTTGGTGCAGGTGACTGTTTGGGTAATCTCGGCGCCACTCCTACTGAACCTGGCTTCGTCATCCATAGGCGGCTTCATTAGCACAATAAGGTTACCACCCAACTTCATTGCCCTGGCCGTAGTGTATTTCATCCTCGGTTACTTGTTGTACGCCGTGATTTCGGCGGCTATCGGCGCCATCAGTTCCAGTTCCCGGGAAGGGCAACAACTGATCGGGGTTTTTACAATTCCCGCACTTATACCACTCTGGTTCACATCTTTGCTCATGTTCTTGCCGGACAACCCGGTCTGGGTCTTTTTTACCATTTTCCCTCTATCAGCTCCTGTGGAAGCGATAATGAGGCTGGGCGTGAGTGCAATACCTGCTTGGCAGCTGGTTGCCAGTATAGGGGTGCTGGTGCTGTCCATAATTGGAATCTTGCTATTGACCACCAGGGTTTTCAGGACATACCTGCTGATGTATGGAAAACGGCCCGGCGTCGGAGAAGTCTTCCGAAGCCTGAGGAGCGGATAGGCTATCTTGAACTTAGGCTTCAGCTACGCCGCACTCGCCAGCCTCGCCTTTGAGCGTTTCCACAGCATGGGGTAGCGCTGGCAGTATCACCTGAAGGCATTCACGTACCGCCTTGGGGCTTCCCGGCAGGTTGATAATTAAGCATTTCCCGCGAGTGCCCACGACTGCCCGACTGAGCATAGCATGTGGGGTCTTCTTGAGGCTCTCAGTCCTCATTGCCTCGGCGAATCCGGGGACAATTCTGTCCACCACGGCAAGGGTCGCCTCCGGGGTAACATCTCTGGGAGTGAGTCCTGTCCCACCGGTGGTGATCAGTACGTCTAGATTATCTTCATCCGCCCACTTGATCAGCTTTTCAATGATCAGTCCCTTCTCATCAGGAACGATTTCGTAGTTCACAATGCGCACATCCATGTTGGAGAGGACCTCGCGTATAACCTCTCCACTCTTGTCGTGACGCTCCCCTCTTGAGCCTTTGTCACTGATGGTCAATATCCCTGCGGTGAACATTGTTTCGTAACTCCCCTTGCCCCTCTTGTCCTAATAGGGGCATTTTGGAATCAGAAGGAGCTGCTCTAGCTTTTCAATACAAGATTCTTCTCTATGAAATCGGCTATTGCTGCCGTATCAGCCCAGCTGAGAATTGGCAGCTTGTAGCTATCAGCTAGCGGAGTATCCAATGACCCATCGGTGACAATAGCCGAGAGTTCCTCGGGGGAACACAACAGGTCATTTCCGAGTTCTTTTCTGTGTACTTCGATTTTGGGAAGCTTGCTTTTCTTGAAGCCTTCCACTAAGACAAGGTCAAATTCAGGGCCAATGATGGGTAGAACTTCGTCAATGTGGAGGTCATGGTCGGACCTCTTAATCAAGGCAAGCTTACGGGGCGAGCTTATACACACGGCATCACTGCCCGCCTGGGCGAACTTCCATGTGTCTTTTCCGGGCTGGTCTACTTCTATTACTTCGCAATGGCTGTGCTTCAGGGCGGCGATCTTGTATCCTCTTCTTTTGAACTCGACGATGAGTTGCTCCACAAGCAGTGTTTTTCCAGATTCCGATCTGCCTACGATGGAAACAATCGGCAAGGTTCTCGCCTCGCTTTGTTCCTCCACCCAATCCAGCATCTGTACCTCGACCATGTCTCCCGCCTTTGCCCCTTTGCTGCTCTCGGGGATAACAGCCAGGCCATTGGCTCTTGCCATAGATGTGAGAATCCCTGAGCCCTGGGGGCCGGTGAGGGAGGCATGATATTGGCCGCCGCGCCTAGTCACTATAACCCTGGCGAAAAGGCGACGCCCGTCGGTATTGGCGATATCATCCTCAATAATCGCCCGGATAGTTGGTTTGATCAGCATCTTCTTCCCCATCATTTTTAGTATGGCGGGGCGGGCGAATTGTTCAAAGGTAATCATCGAGCTGACAGGATTGCCCGGCAGTCCCAGATGAGGCACCTCTCTCCTCTTCCTTCCTACCGTCTTCTTAATAACCCCGAAGGCCAGCGGTTTTCCAGGCTTCATGCAGACAGTCCAGAAGCCAATCTCTCCGTGTTCTGCCAGGACGTCCTTCACCATATCGTAGTCTCCCTTAGACACACCGCCGGAGGTGATGAGCATATCGGCATCCAGGCCCTCGGCTATCTTCTCACTGAGAGAGTCGACCGAATCCCGCCCTATGCCCAGGATTCTGGGGACTCCGCCATAGCGATAGACTTCGGCAGCAATGGCATAGTTATTGCTATCATGAATCTTGCCGGGAGTTAATGGCTGGTCAATCCCAACGAGCTCATCTCCCGTAGCTAGAATAGCTACAATCGCTCGACGGATAACCGACGCGGTGGAGTGCCCGAGGGCTGCCAGCACTCCTATCTCTTGAGGGCGAAGCACCGTTCCTTTTTCAAGAATTAACTTTCCCTTGGGAATATCCTCGCCTCTACGGCGGACATTAAGCCCCTTCTTCGCCTGACATAGTATGCCGATTTGCGACAGATCTTTTGTGGACGACTTGCGGCTAACTTCATCGGTGTCCTCAAATTTGACTACGGCATCGGCGCCTTTGGGCAAAGGTGCTCCTGTCATAATGCGGATAGCTGTACCCGGCCTAACCTTTGTCGTGGGCAAAGAACCGGCAGCGATCTCTCCCGTCACGGCTAAATATCTCGGCGATGCCTCGCTAGCCCCATGAGTATCTTCAGCCCGGAGGGCAAAACCATCCATGGCGGAATTATCTAACGGGGGAACATTTACAGTGGAATAGATATCCTCAGCCAGAACCTGCCCCAGGCATTCCAGAATGGGCTTCTGCTCGGGCTCGAGGACCTCAACGTAACTTAAGACCTTTTGTAGAGCTTCTTCAACAGAGATCATGCAGCGAATCTCCTGAGACCCTATTATAAATTATCTTTATCCCCATACCAAGTTCCCCATTATCGCTGTTTATGTCGACCAGTGACTCAGGTTCGGCTTAATTTGACATTTGGCGGCTTTAGCTCTACCATTGAACAAAGCGAGGAGGCAAAAATGAGAGAAAAGGTAGAAGCAGCCCTGCAACAAGTAAGGCCCGCTTTGTTAGCTGATGGAGGCGACGTCCAGCTAATTGATGTCAAGGATGGAGTGGTAAAAGTGAAGTTGACAGGCGCCTGCGGTGGCTGTCCCATGGCAACTATGACATTGAAGGGTGGAATTGAGCGGGTGCTCAAAGAGAAAGTGCCTGGAGTAAAAGAGGTAGTGGCTGTCTAGTATGTGGCAGTATTGCAATGAGGGAACGGAAGCGAATCAAGTCGGAGACGTAGATGCCTCGGGAATATTTTGTCTGCCACTCTTGTGGTGAAAGAGTGGAATGCAGTGGAAAAGAGCGACCTTGTGAGGTGCTCAACGGCTGGCTCATGGTTTCACTGTGGAAGGGGGCTGAGACGGTGGAGCATCATAATTTTTGCTGCGTGACGTGCCTCAAAGGATGGGCGGATGCGCAGCTTCCACAAGTGCCCAATGTATTCTTGAAGGCTTTTGAGAAAGGGGAAGAGTAAAGATGCCTATCTACGAGTATCTGTGTCCTGACTGCAAATGTAAGTTTGAATTGCTTCGCCGCCAAAGCCAGACAGACGAAGGTGTCTCTTGCCCTCGCTGTCACCATAACGCTAAACGAATACTCTCATCTTTCTCATCTTTCTCTAAGAACGGTGAAGGGACATCTACCCCGATTGGAGGAAGTTCCTCCTGCAGTTCGTGCTCTGCTACGAGTTGTTCCACCTGCCATATGTAGCATCCTCGCGGGGGAGTACCCAGGAGCCCGAATCAAGAGAGCGTTAAATGACCGACCTGTTAGCGTGAGTGCTAAACAGGCAGTCACATCAGTGAGCCCAGATGGTTGAGACAAGAAGAGAAGACTTCTGTGTCGATGAGATAATCAAGAAAATGAAGTCCCCTAAGAGTGGGGCATTATCAATTTATCTGGGCACTGTACGCGAGTTTCCTGAAGGAGTGGGACTGGAATTTGAAGAGAGCAGTCGGGCTGCTCAGATATTGGGAGAGATAAGGGAAAGAGCAATCGATAGATTTGAGGTTGAGGATGTAGCTATCATACATCGGGTGGGTTTCTTAGGAATATCGGAGAATATTGTGCTGGTGGCAGTCTCCGCAGCCCATAGAGAGTCAGCCTTCAGCGCCTGCAAAAGCATAATAGACGACATAAAGGATTTGCACAAATCATGGGGCAGAGAGGTGTGGAAACAGAAGTCTACGTGAAGCCATTCGTACCACGGCTGGCGGTGCACTCACGATATTGAAGTCAAGACCTCCTGCTGCATTTGAATTAAGCGATTGAGTAGTCTAGAATACAGCGTTCAGTTCGGTTCGCAAAATGCATGAACTTGGAGTCACTGAAAACATAATTAATATTGCTTTGACCAAAGCTGGTGAAGCGCAGGCTAAGAAGGTCATCCGGATTAACCTGGTAGTTGGCGAACTGTCGGGATTTGTTCCCGATTGTATTCAGTTCTATTTCGATTCTCTCAGCAAAGATACCATCGCTCAAGGTGCAGTACTCCACTTCGAATCGGTGCCGGCTCAATTGCGCTGTCGGGACTGCTCGACAGTTTTCCAGCCCCAGGATACCCTGTGGGCTTGCCCTAATTGCACCGGGCGGAGTGTAGAAATATTCAAGGGACGAGAGCTCTATATTGAAAACATGGAAGTAGAATGAAGAGAATAGAAGTTATTCAGAACATCCTGGAGGCCAATGACACCATAGCTAGCCGAAATAGGCAACTGCTGGACAAGCACAGGGTTTTTGTTGTCAACATTATGGCAGCCCCGGGCGCCGGCAAGACTAGTCTTATCCTGCAGATTTTGAGGAGGCTGAAGGGCAAGCTGAACATAGCTGTTATCGAAGGCGATGTCGCCTCCACAGTGGACGCTGAAAAAGTGCAGAGCGAGGCAAAAACAGTAGTTCAGATAAATACCCGCAATATGCCGGAAAGTTGTTCTTTGATGGCTGCCATGATTGAGTCAGCTCTGAAGGACATGCCCTTAGATGATATAGACGTGATCTTAATCGAAAATGTGGGCAATCTCATCTGCCCTGCTGAATTCACCTTGGGAG
>Ga0154672_154_pt1 | contig 111860 bp, 111 predicted proteins | sample Rifle2008BG13ft_FD_116101 | JGI IMG/M metagenome (GOLD analysis project Ga0154672, IMG submission 116101) | Chloroflexi bacterium RBG_13_51_36
CAACTTCCTTTGGAAGAAAAAATCAAATCCGCGGATTTTGTCATTAATAATGACGGTCCCCCCGAAAAGGCAAGGAAGCAGGTAGAGGAAATATACGCTTTGCTGAAGAAGGGAAAACAACGCAGAGAATAGGTCGTCCGTGAATCCCGACAGATTATCATCAGGAGGTGATTTGGTGAGTCAAATCGATGCAAAACTGCAAAAAGCACTGAGCAAAGTGCTCGTCCCCGGGATAATGCGTAGTCTGGTACAGATGAACTTGATTCGAAGCGCGGAAGTTATCGAAGGCAAAGCAGAGGTCACTTTGGCTTCGACTACAGTCGCCGCTCAACATCACAAGTCGTTGAAGGAGCAGGCCGCCGCAGCGATCAGCGAGCTTCCCGGCGTGAAAGGAGTGATTGTTGACCTTGTTGCGGTCAAACCCAAAGAGCTTAACCAGATCGACAGAATAATAGCCATTATGAGTGGCAAAGGTGGAGTCGGGAAATCTCTGGTAGCGAGCTTGTTGGCTACCTCTTTTGCTCGGGATGGAAAGGAGGTGGGCATACTCGATGCCGATATCACAGGCCCCAGTATCCCTAAAATGTTTGGTTTAAATGCTCGCCCCGTGGGTGATGAGACAGGTATCCTACCGATACTGTCGAGGTCAGGAATTGAAGTCATGTCCATGAACCTGCTTTTGCCTAGTGAAGATGAAGCGGTTATCTGGCGAGGTCCCCTTATGTCCAAGGCTATCACGCAGTTCTGGGAAGAAGTTCTTTGGGGCAGACTCGATTATCTCATTATAGACCTGCCTCCTGGTACTGGAGATGCTCCGTTGACGGTACTGCAGGCAATACCCATAACCGGGGTGATCGATGTTTTTACACCTCAGGAATTGACTGAGATGATAGTCAGAAAGGCAGTGAGAATGGCGCAGAAGATGAACGTTCGAGTTCTGGGAGTAGTGGAGAACATGAGTTATCTCGTACTACCTGAGACAGGCAAGAAACTGGAAGTATTTGGCAGGAGCAAGGGAGAAGAAATGGCTAAGGCGTCGGGAGCCCCTCTTCTGGGGAGGTTGCCCATCGACCCAGAGTTAGCCAGGTTGTGTGACGAAGGAGAAATCGAGAAATATAGTTCAGATGCGGTGTCTGAGCTTTTCGCCAATGTGGTTGCAGCTTTGAATGGGAAGACCCGATGATAGCTGTACAACGAAGGACATACTAGTCCGGCCCATGAGATCTCTGTCTGAAGGAGCATAGAAAATGGCACAGGAATTTGATGACGCATTCAAGGGGCTGGAGCAATCTGTCATGGAAGACATGAGAAAGACGTACTCGGAGACCACGATTGATCATTTTCTCAATCCCAAAAATCTGGGGGAAATTCCTTCTCCTGACGGGTTTGCCAGGATAACCGGTCCCTGCGGGGACACCATGGCGATATACCTCAAAGTCAAAGATGACAAGATTATGAATGCCTGTTTTTGGACAGATGGCTGCGGGTGCAGTATCGCGTCGGGCAGCATACTCACCAGATTGGCCAAAGGAAAGAGTGTTTCTGGGGCTCAGAAGATTACCCAGCAAGATGTGCTGGACGCACTCGATGGACTCCCTGAGGACGATGCCCATTGTGCTCTTCTGGCGACAATCACGCTCAGAGAGGCAATCAAAGATTACTTGGCCTCCAAGAAAGAGCCTTGGAAGAGAGTTTACAGAGGCAGGTAAAATCGCCGGTAGGCGATGTCATTTCGACGCGGGTAGTTGATTGGTAAGGTTTGAGGGATGAGAAAGAAGCAGAACTTGGAATTGAGGCCCATCGGGGTAATTCATTCTCCCTACAAAGACACGCCTAAACCTCCTTACCAGGGATACAAGGGCAGGGGGATTTCGCAGATAGAAGTATTTGAGGAATTTGAACAAGGCCTACAAGACATCGAGGGATTTTCCCACATCATCGTCATCTATTGGTTTCATAAGTCTCAGGGATATCATCTGCTGGTTAGGACACCCTGGGACGAGACTCCACATGGTCTTTTTGCCACAAGATCGCCGCATAGACCCAGTCCTCTGGGATTGACTGTCGCGGAATTGGTAGCCAGACAAGAGAATATGCTCAATGTGAAGGGACTCGACGCCATAGACGGCACCCCAGTTCTGGACATCAAGCCATATATCCCCACAATAGACGAGGGGTCGGGTGTCAAATCTGGCTGGCTTGAAGGCAAGCTGGGAAAGGAAAGAAGCTGACAACAACTCATATCCTGATACTGCTGGCAGCGGGAGCAGGTACCGGCTTTGCCAGCGGGTTGTTGGGAATAGGTGGAGGAGCCGTCATGATCCCTGTCACCTACTGGCTTATCCAGTCCATGGGCGTTTGTCAGGATCTTGCCATCAAAATAGCCTTTGGGACAAGTTTGCTGGTCATTTTGCCCACAGCCATAAGTGGGAGCTGGCGGCATAATAAAGAGAAGGCGGTTCGCTGGAAGATTGCATTAGTTCTAGGCTCGTGTGCACTGGTCGGCGCAATCGTTGGGGCGACCCTGGCAGCTCACCTCCCTGGTGAAATGCTGGCAAAGGGCTTCGGAGGATTTGTACTGGCTATCGCTCTATGGATGGGCCTGGGGATGCTGCCCAGGTTCAAAAAACAGGGTGCCGAGCTGCAAGAGAATCTTGGGCTTGCGGCGGCTTGCGGATTTCCCATAGGGATGGTGACCGGGCTGACCGGCCTAGGTGGTGGCGTGTTGATAGTCTCTGTGCTTGTGTTGGCCCTGAACTTTCCCATGGACGTTGCTGTGGGAACATCGGTGGCTGCCATAATACTTGCCAGCCTAGGTGGTATTGCTGGTTATGTCGTAAACGGACTGGGAGTGCCCGGCCTTCCGCCTCATTCCCTGGGTTACATAAACATACCCGTATGGTTGTGTCTGGCAGCTACCAGCATACCCCTGGCACAACTTGGAGCCCGGGCAGCACACGCCCTGCCGGCAAAACAGTTGAAGTATATCTTCATTGCTTTTATGGTCTACGCAGGCCTAGAGATGATTGGTGCTTCTAGCTGGATACAGGGACTCTAGGTCCAAGGGCACCCAGAATCGCGACATCGCCGGGCACCTACCTGTCTACCAGAGTATGCTGCATATTGGCTTTAGAAACTCGAACTGACTGGAGTAAAGGCAGAGAAGAAGAAGAAGCCCTAGGATTATCAGTATTGTGGCACCTACTGGCCTGGTATATTTTGAATATCGGTCGCCGAGGCTTGAAGTCAGAGCAAAAGCAGCTGTGCCGAAGATAACGAGGTCGTCAAGCATGAAAAATAAAACATACAGCAGGATGTAGCCATAGTATTGGAAAGTCGTGAGGCCCGCCAATGATAGAACTTGGGTGAAAACCGCCGGAATTGCTGCGGAACAAACGAATTCGACCGCATTCACAGTGAAGGCCAGTGCTATAATTGCTGCTAGAATTCCCCAGGTCAGGGGAGAGGAGACAATCTCTTGTACTTTGGTCATCGTCTTTTTCCGAGATTCCTCGTCTGTGACCTCACAGACAACCGCGCCTTTTGTCTGTATGAACCCCCTTATCTGCAATATCCCCCCACCCAGAGCAACCAATCCAATGACGACTGTCACTGCCTTGACATAGCCAATAAACAAGAAAAGATTCAGCCATACTGTCATGAACAGAAAATAAAGGATGCCTGAAGCTAAGACAAAAGAGCCGACAATCAGCCATATTCTTTTCTTGTCTCGCAGGATCGCCACTACAGATATAAGGTAGACAAGTACCCACATAGCACACGGGTTGAAGCCGTCCACAAGACCCAGAATGACAGCCAAAGCTGGAAGAGAATAATCAGAAAGCACGATTTCCCCTATTAGGGGCAATCTAACTTTGTGTTTGGGTTCCTCACTGGTCGGCGGCGGGCAATTGCCGGCCAGACATTGCTGCAAAGCTTCCTCAATCGCTATGCCGGTTGTTTCCTCGGATTCCCACCCGCCGAATACTTGATTTCCAAAGATCGTTATGGGAAAGTCCGGCTCTTCCTCTATGCCTCGCTCGTCAAGCATCTGAGATAACAGGGCAATTCCCGCTGCTGTCGCGGCATCTTCACGAGTAATATTGATTGAAGGGTATTCATTTTCTAGTTTTTGATTGAAAGGTTCTTGTTCCTCACAATGCGAACATCCGGGAAGATAGAAGAAGTAGACCTGATAACCTTCACCGGGACTTGATGTTCCCTGACTCGTGAATCCTATGATTATACCCAGGATTACCAGGGCTATAATCAGGTATCTCTTGAAACGGTCTTGGAAAGTGTTTTTCAAGAAATTGGTCAGACTCTTGTATATTGCCAAATGCTACCTCAAAATCGCCTCTCCTGTTGGGGAACTTGTACGTGAGAGGCGCATAGCATGCAAGCTACTGTTTGAAACGCTATGCCCTCGGCTAGAATGTAATCTCTCCTGATTTCAATCCCCAGGAACCACATGTGCAAGATGGCACATAGAAGATTATGCCCTTGCTTATGCCATTTTCCTCCGCGTCCAACACAGTTACCGTGACTGTAGCTTCAGCGTACTTATGATCCGGCGCAATCCAAGTAATCGTGGAACCTTCTCCCACAATCCAGCCATCATCACAGTACCATTCATAGACCAAGTCGCCTGTACCTATGGCAACGCACTGAATATCGTATTCTTTGTTTAACCAGACATCGTAATCGTAACCAGCTGTGTGGCTATTTCTCAAATATTCGTGACCTTTGGGAGTGACACGCAATTCTTCAACAGTAGGTGGAGTGGCAAGGTTCACGCCGAGAGATAGCTTCCCCGTTTCTTCCCCGCCATAGCCATCCTTGACGACAACTGTAATATTATATGTACCGACTTTCTGAGGAGCAGTCCATGTTACAACGGCGCCACTGCCAGATATATGTCCCCCGTCGGTGGTCCATTCGTAACTAAGCTCGTCTCCATCAGTATCTGAAGCATTACACGTTACCTGAATGCTGTCCGACGGACTAATCCAGTCTGTGTCAGCTATTAGGCTACTAATAATTGGCGACAAATTCGTTCTTACGGTAACAGTAACACGGCCTGTGGCCGTACCCCCGCGCCCATCGGTCACAGCGACGTGAACGTCGTAGAAGCCTACTGATAGAGGAGCTCTCCACACAATGGTGTCTGCCTCGCCAGTCATTTCTATTGCACCCCGGGCAGCGGACCAGTTATAGCTTAACTCGTCGCCATCCGGATCCGTAGCATTGCACACGATACGACAGCTTCCCAGTCGAAGAAGTAGTTCGGGCTCAGCGTGGACGCTGGCGATAACCGGTCGATGGTCACCCAAAATGGTGTAGAGCAGGACTGCAAGCAGCGCTGCTGCCGCCACAATTCCCACGATGACCAAACATCTTCTCTTGCTCATCGCTTTCTGCCTGTCGCACCGTCATTCAAGGCCGTATCTAGGGCGTCACGCAAATTATCGCCTTCGTGATGTGATAGAAACGAAAGCAGATTCTTACGTAGTCCAAACGGAGACATTTTGGCTGCGAAGAAGCTTCCAACACCAAAAGCCGTTTTCACCGTCTTCATCAAGAAAAACACACGGAGTCTTGATCCTTTCCAGGCGTCTTATGTACGAAACACTATGGTATCCAGTTTACTGCCTAGAAGACTCTGTCCTTGGTCAAAACCGCTATTGATTTCCCCGTTCTATCCAAAAGTACACGTTGAGCAGGATACGACGTCGAGATATATATTCCGAGCTCTGTTATTCCCAGCGGTATCAGACACTACTATGGTGACCGTAATCCATAGCGACGCATTCGGGGCGGTCCAAGTAATAATGGACCCATCCCCTGAAATCTGGCCACCATCGGATGACCACGTATAAAACACTGAGCCACCCGTGTCTGAGACAGTACACTCAATATCGTATTCCTTTTCTTTGCCGACCAGGTAGCCATTTACGATTGTTTTCAGGTATTTGGGCTCTTTGGCAGTAATGCTCAGCTCTTCGAGAGGCGGCGGATCGCTCATTGCTGTGCTCAGAGACACGAATCTTGTGGCCTCGAGGCCATACCCATCGTTGATGGTAACTGTAACATTATATACGCCAACTTCCTGAGGAGCAATCCAGCTTACAACCGTGCCTGTGCCAGATACATCGCCCCCGTCAGCCGCCCACTCATAACTCAGCTCATCTTTGTCGGGGTCGGAAGCATCACACGCCACTTGGATGCTGCCGGAAGGAAGCGTCCAGTCTGCATCGGCTGTCAAGCTGCTGATAGTGGGTGCCCTGTTATTCCTGACTGTAACCGTAGTGTATTCTGTGGTTGCCCCACCGTGGCCATCGGTCACGATCACTGTAACATTGTAGGAGCCTTTGGAACCGGGCGCCGTCCAGGTCATGGTATCTGCGCTCTCGGTCATTGCTATCGTGCCCTCGTCCACCGACCATCCGTATATCATGTCGTCGCCATCCGGGTCTGTGGCATTACATACAATCTGGCACGTTCCCCGAGGAACAACCAACTGTGGGTCAGCCTCCAGTCCGGTGACAATCGGCCGATGGTTGACAAGCACCGCCAGGAATATGATTGAAAGCAGCAATGCTGCCGCTAGAATTCCCACGATTATTAGATATCCTGTCTTATTCATTAGTCTCTCTCCTTTGAACTCTTTTGTTCAGGCCTGCATTTAAAGCGCTGCATATCTTACCACTTCTATGAAGGTGGTGGAAACTGACGGTCGAATGATTGCCGCGCCATGGCTGACCTCACTGAACCAGGCAGAGACTCTGCCTGTGCCAATCGATCAATCCGGCTTCCTTTGCTACACGGACTGTCAATAGTGTGCCAGTCGCCACCTGAGAGAGTAAGCTCTTGGCTCAAGTTACTGTTTATCTCCTGGAATCAGCGGCGAGGTTCATATCCACCACTGCTCGCACGATACACACCTCACCACTTCGAAGACTACACTTTCCCTAACCCAATTACCGACACCGTCAAAGAGTTTCACGGTGACTGTGACATCGCCTTCACTATCGGGTGCAGTCCACGTAATCAGCGAGCCCTCTCCTGAAATATTGCCGCCCGTGCATGACCATTCGTAGAGCAGTTCACCCGTACCTGACGCAATGCACTCAATACCGTATTCGTATGTCTTCGCGACCTTATATCCGGTCAGAGTTTCCTTCAGATATGGGTGCCCTATGGCCGTGACAATCAGATCTTCGATGACTGGTGGTGGACCATTTGATGCGATAAGAGTTATCGATGCCATGACTTCTCTGCCCAGATTGTCGCTGGCCACTATCGTGATATCGTACATACCGACTTCCTCAGGCGCCATCCAGTTTACGATCGCTCCTGCGCCACTGATATTACCTCCGGTGGCTGACCACCCGTAATTGATTTCATCCCCCTCGGCGTCTGAAGCATTACACGTCACCTGTATATTGTCGAGGGGAGCAGTCCAGGGTGCATCAGCTTCCAGGCTGGTGATAACTGGCCTGTAATTTACCGAGCAAGATGCGCCCAAGAGCAGCGCTGCTGCCGCCATAACTGTCAGAATTGCCAAATATCTTCTGCTGTTCATAAGTTTCTCTCCCAAAGTCTGTTTTGGTCACGGCTATATCCGGAGGACTCCCTAATATACTAACACTCTTCTATTGGATTTGCTAAGAGCAATGTCATCCCGTCATCATTGCGAGGCTAATTTTAGGTCGGGCGAGTCAATTTTGACAGCGGCAAGAGATTGTCACACCTGGCTTAGAATGAGAGAAGACGAAGTCGCAATCACAAAAAAAGGGAAGTGCTCGAGACGGTAGGTAGCTTTTAGACATCGATACGCGTCCCAGCATTGTTGAAAAAGAAAGCATCGCGAAACGTGCGGGCCAATGTGGCAGATGCAGGCAAGCCGGTGCAATGAGATACTCCCAATTTTCGGATGCCCAGACTAGATAATTCAGCAATTGTCGAATTCATTCTCTCCGGTGAGGCGCTGATGAGGTGAGTGCCACCGAGAACGGCAAAAACCGGCTCTACTCCGGTCAGTTTCTGCGCATGTCTTATGGTATTAATTACCCCCCGGTGAGCACAACCCAGAATGATGGTTAAACCCTTCTCAGACTTGATGAAAAGGGCCTGGTCATCCCATAATGGATCGGGTTTGAATCCGTCTTTCTCCTTGACATAAAGTGCGGTGTCAATCTTCTCGTATTCAGTAATCATCGGTATCTCGCCGCTGGTAACGATATTATCGCTGATCCACACTGGGTCTTTGGTCAAATTGAACGAGGCCCCAAGTGTTTCCGCAGTCTCCTTGGGAAAGGGCACTCCGATGTATTGCATTGCTCGTTCGGGGCGCCCGGCATATTTAAGTGCCCAGATATCGGGGTGGGCAATTACCTCAGCCTTGGCGTTCATCATCTTAAGGATGTACAGCCACCCGCCCGTGTGATCCCCATGGCCGTGGCTGAAGACAATCCTGTCAATTTGTGATAAGTCTATTCCTAAAGTAATGGCATTATAAGCCGCCGAGAAACTTAGCCCTGTGTCTAAGAGAATCTTGTGGTCGTCTGCCTCTATTAAAATACTGAGGCCCCATTCAGCAAGAATGTTTGCCCTACCGGCAGTATTTTCGCTCAGCGTGGTGATTTGAATTGGCCTTACCGACTCCTTCTCGTTATGCCGTTAAAGTCATTCTTACTTCGTCCCCCACTGTTGCACCCAGAAAATCGCAGGCGCTTCCGTCTCTCAGCGATACTTCGAGATAACCGCTGCTACCCATGATAGCCATTATCCCTTCCCTTTGTGCATAGTAATCGCTAATACCTTGAATACAGCGACCGGCCACTTCAATCCTGACATCCTTTCCCGGCAGATCATTGTTTTTGATATTGGTAATCAGGGTACCAAAGCGGTCAATGTGCAAGATCTGACCAACCATGTCACTCTCTGGATCAATGGACGGTTTTGGTATCGGAAGGATATGCAGGGAGTTGATTTTTTCTCCGAATTCATAGGGGGAAATGCCCAAGGAAAGGCCGGCAGCCACCGGGGCAAAAATATCTCTTCCATGAAAGGTAGGACTGACCGGATGTCGCCAGAAGCGAGGGTCGGTAATAGCCGCAGCTTCAAGGCCCTTCTTGAACACTATCTCTTTGAGATCATGCTTCTGTTCGTTGACCGAGGGACTTTCGATAGAGAACAAATCATCGATTATGTAGCTGAGGATGCCATTATCGGGAGCAACGAAGATAGCCAAAGGTGTTTTCAGTATTATTCCGCGGCGGTCACCACCCACGCCGGGGTCAACAATAGTCACATGAACTGTTTGCTTAGGGAAGTAACGATAAGCGACACTAAGTATGAAGGCTCCCTGAAGGATATTCTGTGGCTCGATGGAATGGCTGATGTCTATGATGTTGGCTTCAGGGTTGATGCTCAAGATAGCGCCTTTGACGGCAGAAACGTAGGCGTCATCATAACCAAAGTCGGTCGTCAAGGTTATTATGGAACTCATGTATAGACACTAAGCCTGGGCGCCAATTAGAGTAGCAAGGACAACAAGCACGACAGCCAAGATTATGGTTAGTTTGAAAAGGGTGCTTTCTATCCCACGCCGGGTTCGATACACCGAGTCAGCTTGCCCGAAGATACCCCCTATGCCTCCGCCTCGCAGTTGAAAGAGTACAGTAGCGACCAAGGATACCGATACTAGTATCTGAGCGACCAAAAGATAAGTAGGCAATTCATTTACCTCCTAGCTCCTGTATTATAATCTCTCGTACCACACCCGGATTAGCTCTTCCCTTTGTGGTTTTCATTACCTGCCCTATTATAAACGTCAAAGCTTGCTGCTTGCCAGACGCATAATCTGCCACTGCTGCCTCATTAGCGGCCAGCACGTGTTTTATCGCTGCCCTTATTTCACCGGCATCGCTAATCTGGCCGAGTCCCTTTTCTGCTATGACCTCGCCGGCTCTCCGGCCGGTGCGAAACATCTCCTCGAGCACCACCTTGGCCGCTGGTCCGCTTATGGCGCCATTATCTACCAGGTCAAGCATTTCAGCTAGATGTTTTGGACCTATTCTAACATTTTCCACCTCGGTGTTGGTAGCGTTGAGAAGCCGGCTGAAGTCCCCCAGAAGCCAGTTACTAATGGCCTTTGCCTTGCCTGAGTTCATTAACTTCACGCAGCTTTCGAAATAGTCTGCCATGCCCTTCGAGCTAGTCAGAAGATTAGCATCGTACAAGGACAACCCGTATTCGGTCATAAATCGGTCTCTACGCGCCTCGGGTAATTCGGGGAGTCCGGCCTTGATTTTGTCTATCCAGGCGCGATCGAAAACCAAGGGGGGCAAATCAGGTTCGGGAAAATATCGATAGTCCTCAGCATATTCTTTAGTTCTCTGTAGCACTGTTTTGCCTGCTTCCTCTATCCAACCTCTGGTCTCCTGTACCAGTTTACCACCTTCCTTAAGCACGTCTGTTTGCCGCCCATATTCGTATTTCAGGGCTCGGTAAATTGCCCTGAAGCTATTCATGTTCTTGACTTCCACCTTGGGCAAAAACACTTTGCTAGAAGTTGGGCGAATACTTATGTTAGCATCACATCTAAAGCTTCCCTCTTCCATATTGGCCGTGGACACTCCCAGATACCGCAAGATATCGTGCAACTTGACAAGATAATCGCGTGCCTCCTCGGGGGAACTTATTTCAGGTTCGCTGACGACCTCCATCAAGGGCACCCCGGAGCGATTCACGTCTATCAAACTGTAATCGCCCCTGTGCAACAATTTGGCGGTATCTTCTTCGAGATGCACCCTGGTAATATTGATTCTTTTCCGGCCACCGTTGCTATCAACGGTTAGCCAACCTCTTTTTCCAATGGGAGCATCATACTGGGAAATCTGGTAACCTTTCATCAGGTCGGGGTAAAAGTAGTTTTTGCGGTCGAATTTGGTGTATTCGGGGACGCCGCAATTCAAAGCCAGGGCAGTCATTACTGTGCATTCGATTGCTTTTTCATTGATGACGGGGAGTACGCCGGGCATGCCTAGGCAAATCGGGCACACATGTGTATTGGGAGGCGTGCTGGCATAATCGCTGCTGCAGCCGCAGAACATCTTGCTCTTGGTTAATAGCTGAGTATGGACCTCCAGGCCGATGACGGTTTCATAGATCATAGCTTTCGCTCAGTATAGCAGCGTCATCAGGCAGAGGCAAGGAACAGTCCAATTGACCGTGACTCGGAGTATTGCTAAAATTGAATGCGGGGATATAGCTCAGCTGGGAGAGCACTGCGTTCGCATCGCAGGGGTCGGGGGTTCGAATCCCCCTATCTCCACCATGAAACTGGGGAAAGACGAGGGTTATGGTAATGGCGTGCCCCTGTAGCTCAGATGGATAGAGCAGCGGTTTCCTAAACCGCGTGTCGGGCGTTCGAGTCGCCCCAGGGGTATTCTTGGTTACAATTACGCAGCTTTATCTGACATTTCGCAGCAATCGCGATACAAGAGTCAGTGTGAATACGACACTGTTCAGCGGACGAGGTGAGGGACACTCAATTCAACGCCCCTTTTTTCGGGCAGACTTTCTTCGGGTTTGCTTTTTTGCCCGGGCGGCTTTCGTCCTAGCCAAAAAGAAAATCACCAATCCCACCGCTACTGCCGCGCCTCCTATAATCCCGCCGACTAGCCCCCAGTTGAGCGGGAAATTGGCAGTTATGACGTAGTCGCCCTGCATGGTAATGACGGTTGTGGCAGCGTTTATGTTGGCGATGGCATCCACATCACCGCTCCAGTTGACAACGCGGTAGCCTTTCTCGGGTCTGGCAACCAGGCGGACCATTAGCCCCGCATTGTAGGTAAATGTGCCAATACCAGGCTTGTTGACGGAACCGCCGGGAGTGCTGGAGACGGTGAGGGTATACTCGACAACTCCGAGGTTCCACTCTGCAAGCTCGATCTCGGGCCCTGCGGCAACCACCGTACCATCGGCCCTGAGCCCCACAGTGTGATAGCTGCCTGCGGCGACCTGGGTTATATCTGTCCAGCTATTGATGGCGTACTGTCCACCGGAGTCTCTTCCCACGGCGATTAAGGTTCCGTCGGCTTTGAGCCCCACTGTTTGATAGCTGCCCGCAGTGACCTGAATGATATCCGTCCAACTGTCGACATTGTGCTGCCCGTACGAATTGTCTCCCGCAACAATCACAGTGCCGTCAGCCTTGCGCCCAATGGTATTATAGTTAGCTGCTGCGACCTGAGTGATACCGCTCCAGCTGCTAACAGCGCACTCGCCGTACTCGCTGTGTCCCACGGCCACCACGGTACCGTCGTGTTTAAGCCCCACTGTGTGGCCCCAGCCTGCAGCGACCTGGATGATGTCCGTCCAGTTGCCGACATCGCACGCCTGGAACTGGTTATCCCCCACGGCGACCACGGCGCCATCTACCTTAAGTCCAACCGTGTGTCTGGGGCCTGCGGTGACCTGGATGATGTCCGTCCAGTTGCCGACATTGCACTGCCCATAGCCGTTCCAGCCTACGGCGACCACGGTGCCATCCGCTTCAAGCCCTACTGTGTGACCGTAACCTGCGGCCACCTGGCTGATATCCGTCCAACTGGCGACATCGCACTGTCCGTAGTAGTTGTTTCCCGCAGCGATCACGCTGCCGTTGTTTCTAAGCCCCACCGTGTGTACGACGTTCGCGGCGATCTCGTTGATATTCTTCCAGCCGCTGACATCGCACTCCCCATAGTAGCTCCTCCCCGCGGCGACCACTGTGCCATCGTTCTTAACTCCCACCGTGTGCCAACCACCGGCGACGACCTGGATAACATCCGTCCATCCATCGATCTCGCATTGTCCGTCGTCGCTATTTCCCACGGCAACCAGGGTGCCGTCAGCTTTAAGCCCCACCGTGTGGCCGTCGCCTGCAGCGACCTGGATGATGTTCGTCCAGTTGGCAACATTGCACTGCCCATAGATGTTATCTCCCGCAGCGACCACAGTGCCGTCAGCCTTGAGTCCCACGGTGTAATAGCTGCCGGCAGAGATCTGCACGATGTTCCTCCAGTCACCAACGTCACTCTGCCCGAGGCTGCTGTATCCCGCGGCGACCACGGTGCCATCGGTCTTAAGCCCCAGCGTGTGACCATAACCTCCAACAACCTGGATGATGTCTGTCCAATCTCCTACATCGAGCTGATTGCCGCCGTCCCATCCCGCCGCAACCACGGTGCCATCAATTTTGAGCCCTAGAGTGTGGTCATGACCTGCGGCCACTTGAATGATGTTCGTCCAGTTGCCGACATTGCACTGCCCGTCAGAGTTGCTTCCCACGGCCAACACGGTGCCCTCAGACTCAAGCCCTACCGTGTGATATGCCCCTGTAGTCACCCGGATGATATCCGTCCAATTGCCCACATTGCACTGTCCATACTGGTCGTATCCCACGGCGATCAGGGTGCCGTCAGCTTCCAGCCCCACCGTGTGATAGAAGCCTGCGGCAACCATGGGCGCTGCTTGCCCCAGACCCACAAGGGAGGCCATGCTCCGTGCCATTGTAGAATTTCCCGCCGCCGAAGGAGGAGGAATCAGGCTGAAGAACACAACGATAGCAAGCAAGACTGGTATGAGCATTTTCTTATTCTTCATTGTTACCTCTCTGTAATTCAATTTCTATTGCCTGTCGGGCTTCGGGCGCAACCGATAGGCCTCAATATAGCGCCTGGCGCGCTTGTCACGCCCGAGCACAAGGTCAGCGGCCAGAATAATCGGGCGCACCTTGGCCACATCTACGATGAGGCAGGTGGCACCGGCGGCAACAGCCATGACGACGAAGGCGTTATTGAGAAGTTCGCGGTCAGGCAAGCCGAAAGACACATTGCTGGCGCCCATGGTCATGTTCACTCCCAGTTCAGCCTTAATCCGCCGAATGGCTTCCATAACTGCCACCCCGGAGCCAGGTTCAGCTCCTATCGCGAAAGCGAGGCAATCGATGACTAAGTCCTCACGGGGTATACCTGCGGCCTCGACTCTTTCCACTATCTTGTGGGCAATCCGTACTCTCCGCTCGGCATCCTTGGGAATACCCTCATCATCCTGCACCAGACCGACCACCACGGCCCCGTATTCCTTTATCAAGGGTAGTACTCTTTTCAGAGAGTGTTCTTCACCGGTAACCGAGTTAACCAGCGGCTTGCCCTTATAGACCTTGAGTGCCGCTTCGAGAGCCTCGGGGTTTGAACTGTCGAGGCATAGGGGGACATCTACTGTGTCCATCACCATCCGGACCGCCTTGGGAAGCAGAGCCACCTCGTCGACGCCGAACGTCCCCACGTTGACATCCAGAATGTCTGCCCCGGCTTGTACTTGGGCCAGCGCTTCTCTACTCACAATCTCCAGGTCGCCAGCCTTGAGAGCCTCAGCTAGCTTCTTCTTCCCCGTGGGATTGATACGCTCGCCGATAAGCACTGTGGGCTGGTCATCGCCAATGGTGACGTCTTTCTTGGGACTTGATAGTTTAGTCTGCATCAGTTGACTTCTCCCTTCTCCCGTCTACAAACCGGTATCTTCCCAGATAGCTGGCCTGCATGAATATGGGCTGGAAGCCAGGGTTGCTGGCCAGTTCAACATAGCTAACTGTGGATGCGACAGCCTCTGCCCGGGCCCGAGATTTGAGGGAAATGAGAGCCAGTTTGGCTCCCATGCCGGCAGCGTTGCCCACCTGACGGAACCGCTTTATGGGCAGCGATGGAAGCATCCCGATTGTCACTGCACTGGCTACATCAATGTAGGTGCCAAAGGCTCCGGCAATTATGACCTGCCTGATATCATCTTCAGCACAGCCGGCGCTTTCCAGAAGCACCTGGATGCCTGTACGAATTGCTGCTTTAGCCAGCTGTAATTCTCTGATGTCATGCTGGGTGATGGTTATAGCTGGCTTCCCATTGTGCTCCTCCTTACTGACTAATATAAACTCGCGCTGTCCTTTGTAGGCACGGACGCGAGGGCGATTGTCCATTATCCTGCCACCCTCATCAATAATCTCAGTCAGGTACAGCTGAGCCAGTGCATCGAGTATTCCCGAGCCGCAGATGCCTATGGGCGGCACCCCGCCAATCGTCTGGTAAAGGATTCTGTGCCTGTCTATGCGCAGGCGTTCAATAGCTCCTGTGGCTGCCCTCATGCCATATTTGATGTGACCGCCTTCGAAGGCAGGTCCGGAGGCACAGGAGGTACTGGTTATCTTCCCTTTGTAGACCAAAGACACCTCGGTGTTGGTCCCGATGTCGAGAGCTAATGTCGTTTCTTGTGCTTGCCAAGCATCTGTCGCCAGCAACATGGAGACGTGGTCGGCCCCAACGAAGCCCGCGATGTTGGGAAGCACATGCACGTATGCCCCATGGGCAATCTTCAAGCCCAATTCGCGAGCCTTAACTTCCACCGCCCGACTGATGGCAGGCACGAAGGGAGAGAGCACAAGCTGTTTTACCGGCAGGCGGAGTAAAAGGTGATGCATGGCGGTATTCCCCACCACTACTGCCTCCAAAATCTCTTCAGGTTTGGCAGCAACCTCAGCGCAGAGATCGGTACATAGCTCGTTGATGGCGTCAACCGCCACCTTCTGTAGCTGTACACCCCCATCCGGTGACTTCACTGCTCTATTGATACGGCTGATGACGTCTTCTCCGTAGCTAATTTGGGGATTCATTATCCCCTTGGCGGCCAAGGTGCGGCCGTCGCTGAGGTCAACCAGATAGCCGGCAACTTTGGTAGTGCCCAGGTCTAAGGCTAGTCCCAGGTGGTGGTTTCTTGAAGCAAGAATGGCTATCAACTCGCCGTTACGGACCACAGCCTGGCTTTTCCATTTCCATGACCGCAGTTGGTCCGAGATCGTCCGGAGGGCACCAATATCGATCTTGGCGCATCGGACGCCGTGCCGCCGGCCAAGCGCCCCGAGCAACCGGTCGGCATCAGCCTGGGGGGTTTCGAGTGAGGGGGCAGCTAGTTGGAGGCGGTAAACTCGAACTGGCGGCTCGACGGAGACTTTTGCCTCCAGTCCCTCGACCTGTATCCGCTGCGTGGTAGTCATGGAATCAGTGGGCACGGCTATTTTGCAGTCGCTGGCAGGATAGGTCTGACAGGCCAGTCGCCACCCTTCCTCTAGTTCCTGTGAACTGAATGCTTCTAGTTCGCTGGGCGCTGGCTTGGAGACAGCGCCGCTTATAACCTGCACCCTGCATGCGTGGCATGTTCCCTCGCCCCCACATATGCTGTTGATGCCCACGCCGAGCCGGTGAGCACAGGCTAGAAGAGATTCATTCTTTCGACACTTGCCTCTTCGACCTACTGGCTCAAAACTAATGACGAAGGCAGTCATTCTCTTCTCATCCTGTTGCCTGGTGAAGGCAGGTTTCCGTGATGCTCCAGCAGGCCAGATTTCGTGAGGTTGGCGAGTAATTCCCGAATCAAAAGTTCTATCTCTGGCCTGACTTTGGCCCCCCGCCTGAATCCCTGCCGCCCCAACACTTCCGCGATCTTTAAGCTCACAGAGATATCACGAATCACGGGCATAGTAAACCCTCTTCCGCCCTTACGCTAACCACCCCACACCGTCAGGCAGCTATTTATATGTGCCGTATTCCTTGGCGAATTCGACCATAGCTTTGACATTTTCCGTCTTTGCATGGTCAAAGAACGCCCCATTGCTTACGATATAGCCGCCGCCTTTGCCGGCAACATCGATGCATTTCTTCACGTAGTCCTTCACTTCTTGCGGCGTGCCTAGAGCCAATAAGGCGGAGGGGACATTACCGTACAGACAACCGATGGCACCCACAGTCTTCTTGGTTTTGGCTATATCACTCTGGTCTATCATCCACAAGGTCTTGCCCTTGGGCAAGTCCTGCATGACCTCCAGGCGCGTAGTCCATTTCCCTTCGGCCGCAGGATTGGGTACCGCTCCCTCGGCAATTAAACCCATCATCACTTCCCGCAAGGTGGGCCAGTAAAATTTCTTGAACTGCTCGTCAGACATGAAACCGTCAGCACCCTTATGCAGTGGTATGAATACTGCCGGTTGTCCGTTCATCTTTGCCGCGCCTACTCCCATCTTAATCATGATTGGAGTCAGCCTTTCCATGGCTTTGATGAGCTTGTCCGGCTGTCGGTACATATCCAGCATTACTCCTCTGGTTCCTCTGAGAGTGTCGCCAATTACGTCGAAAGGTGCCTTGGTAAATCCGGCCCATAGGCCCGGAAATCCGGCGGCGTTGATCTCCATATTACAGGCACCGATAGCCCCTGCCCATTTCAGGGCTTCAGCACCGGCCTCAAAAAGAGCCTTATAAGTGGCTTGAACCGGGGGCAGGCCAAAGGGGATGAAATTGAAGGCGACCCCGTATATCTCGAGTATGCTGGTAAGAGTTGGGAGCATCTTGAAACCCTCTAAGGCACCGAATACACGTGGCAAGTAGGTACTACTGAAGAAATTCGACGGGTCATCGATTAAGGCATCATATTCATATGCCTTCATGTATTCACCTTCATTGGCTTGATATGATTGATCAGGCGAGACCCTGTGACCTGGCCAGGAATATAGCTTGTAGTCAAGAATGTCATATACTCTTGCCGGGCCGGGCGCAACTGCTCCAATTTGCGCATCCGGTGCAAAGTCCGCTACTAGTTTCTTAAATGCCATGGAGCACTTGTCATAGTCGTACATCGCTTCTTGAGGGGTAAATCCGGCGTTATAGACTGGGAAAAAGCTGGGAATTACAAAGACTGGCACCCGGTCGGGCAATTTCTTCATCTGAATGGCGTCTTTTATCCTGGTTATCCTCTCCTTGTAGGCTTTCTGAGCCTGAGGGCTTTGGAACTTAAGGTCGTTCCCCTGAGGGTCTTTCGGTGACATCCACCTGGCAAATAGTGCCTCCTGCTTTTCATCCGAGGACATCTCTTCCCATTGTTTTTCCATGTATTGCCTCCTGTATATTGTCTGCTGATCGATTGTTATTTCACCCCTGCCCATTTCTTGGCCAGGGCAACTCCCGCCACGGCGTCCTTGCCGTAGGCATCAGCACTGGTATACCTTGTTACCTCGTCCGTAATCTGCCCGCCGCCAATCATGACCTTTACCTTGTCTCGTAAGCCGGCAGCCTTTATGGCTTCCACGGTCTGTTTCATGGAATCAAAAGCTAGCGTTAGGAATCCACTCAAGCCAACAATCGGGGCTCCAGTCTCCTTTATCTTTTCCACAAACTTCTGCGGAGGCACGTCCACGCCGAGGTCATGGACCTCGAAGCCGTTGACGTCGAGCATAAAGACGACGATATCCTTGCCGATGTCATGTATATCCCCGGCAACGGTGCCGAGGACGACCTTACCCAGCTTCTTAGTCTCGGTCTCCTTGGTCAGCTTGGGCTTGACCAGTTCGGTTACTGACTTCAGTATCTCGCCGGAGTACACCAGGTCAGGTATGAAGTATTCGCTGCTGGCAAAACGCTTGCCCACAACTTCCATGCCTTTTCTGGCATCCTCCAGAATCTTGAGCGGATCTTCCTTGGCTTTCAACCTCTCTTCAACAATCTTAACAACCTCTTGCTCCTTCAAATCGGACAGTGCCTTCACCAAGTCTTTAGCCATGCTTAATTCCCTCCTTGATTGGACTTTATAGTCTGCTTGCGCTACTTTCGTTTGGAGAAGTATTATAGCAGGGGTGGAGAGAATTCGCTAGCTATCCATCACGAAGGTGATTCATTGACAGGAAGCCGTTTATCTATGTTACAATGCCTTCAATTCGGAGTAGAAGCGGGGGAATCACGATTATGGTCAAGCTCACAAAAACGAAAGACGAGATTATCAAGAGGGCAAACGAGCTGGCTATAGAATACGAAACAAAATACAAAGGCTGTGGCCAGTGTACATTCATGGCGATAGTTGATGCTATGAGGTGGGGAGGGTTGGAGATAATCCCGAAGGACATGGAAGACAGATTTTTCCCGGGAGTATGTGTCCTCACTGGAGGTGTCGGCTTGAGCGGAGAGGGTACCTGTGGCGCTGTAGCCAGTGGCACTCTGGCAATTGGCCTGGCCCTCGGACTCCGGCGCGAGAGCATCAATGAGAACCTGTTTCGTCAGAGCTGCGCTATCGTTCGCGATGCTCTTCTTGATAGATATTACCAGAAGTATCATTCCCTGCTCTGTAAGGACATCCAGAGGAAGTTTTTTGGAAAGGCTTGGGACCTGACACGCGATGAAATGAGTGCGGAATTTCTGGGCATCTCAAAAGGCTGCGTCATTTCGGAAGGCGCTATGTGGGCCACCGAAGTTATCCTAGATGAATTTGACAAGGGGAATGTCAAAGGTTAGGTGGGCAGCCCGTAAGGGAACGCTTGAGTTTTCCAGCGGCAGAGGCACGAGAGACAGCCAATCGCAGGATTTCGTACACTAATTAAGAAGGAGGAACACATGTCAGGAATATTGAAAAACAAAGTGGCGATCATAACCGGAGCCAGTCGTGGTATGGGGAAAGCCTTCGCGCTGAAGTTTGCCGAAGAGGGGGCTAAACTGTTGTTGACCACCACTAATCTGCAAAGGGCTCAGGGCACGGCCAACGAAGTAAAGGCTAAGGGGGGGGAGGTAGCGATCGTGGAGGCCGATATATCGCACGAGGATGCCGGTGAGAAAATAGCGGAGAAGGTCATGAAGCAGTATGGTAGGGTTGATATCCTCGTCAATAATGCTGCCATATGGTACGGAATCAATGCCCAGCCCTGGGACCACTGGACAGTGAAGGAATGGGACCAGATGTTTGTGGTGAATGTAAGAGGAACATGGGTGGTCTGCAAGGCTATAGCCCCGCTGATGGTGAAGCAGAAGAAGGGCAAGATTATCAACATCGCATCCAATGTTGCCAGAGTCCCCGCGGCCCAGCTGTTCTTGCCATATGCCTGCACCAAAGGAGCGGTCTACATACTGACTCACGCGCTGGCCAGAGCTCTGGGTCCCTCCGGTATCAATGTCAATGCCGTTGCGCCGGGATATGTGGCTACTGAAGCCAGTTTGGCCCAGACGAATAGTGAAAAAATATTCGGCGTTGCCACCGGGGAACAGTCAATTCACGAACGTTTGCAGCCAACCGACCCTGTGGGGGCAGTATTGTTCCTCGCCTCACCCACCGCGGATATGATCTCGGGACAGACTATCTATATTGACGGCGGGACGGTTATGATATAGGCAACGGACATGCCCATCTGTTCTAGCTGGGGCACTAACTTCTGCTGCACGGTCTGCGCCGTGAGTTGTGCCGGCTAGGGCCAGAGCTCTTGAGCCACGTCTGCCAGCCCCAGTTCCAGCAGTTTTCTTTTACTGGGCTTGGCCGTCTTGAGGTCCCAATCCATGGCAGCCAGATACTCTTTGATCAGGGTGTCCTCATCAATGGTTACTCCGGCTAGAGGTCCTGCTTTTAGTGGTGGCTTCCCCAGGACCCTGTCGGAGACCTTGAACGTTAGCGGGTTCAACCCCTCTCTGATATTGAAGGCCTGGCGGATATTGGCAATTCTTTCCCCCGTCTTAAGCAATTCCTCATTGGTTACGTCCCAGCCGGTGACCACTCTCATAAATTCAGCGATAGGATTGACATTGGGAAAAGCCCAGTATATGAACAAACATGTCCCTGTACAAACCACCGTTTGGTGGAAACTGCTGCCTATTCTGCGCGCCTCTCCCCGGCCGGAAAAGGACGTTAAGTCAAATTTGGGCAGCAAACCCGAAGGGTGGCTGGGTGCATCCGACAACTCTGAGCCCACAAAATGACGGCCTGGAGTGGGGTCCATTTTGTAGCTGGTGGCAAAATGAAAGGAATGCTTGGGGTCATGTGCTGCAAGCTCCTGCCCCCCGATATGTATGGCGTATTGATCAGCACCCTTGCCAATCTTCTCCGCTGCCACCTTCGCTCCATCGGCCAGCACATCACCAAAACCTTCCCTCTTGGCCAGTTTTTCGGTCATGGCCACGATGGCTTTGTGGTTGCCCCAGGTCATTTCAATACCATCGGTGTCTGCCTTGGTAACGAGCCCTTTCTCATAACATTCAATGGCGAGGGCAATAGCTGCCCCGGCCGAGATGGTGTCAAGTCCGTAGCGGTCGCAAATATCGCCGGCCTTGATTACCGATTCCAGGTTGTTGTTGAGACAGTTGGTGCCAAACATGGCGGTCGTCTCATATTCAGGCCTGCGCGTACCTTCGGCATACTTGTACTCTCCGGTTCCCGCCCTCATATGTCCTCCGCATCCGATGGGGCATTGATAGCAGGCAAATTTCTTCAGCGTCCGCTCAATCACAGCCTCTTTGGCTAAAGGTTGAAAATCTGGGAAGTCAATGACCCCTACCCCAGCCCAGTTCTTGACCGGCGAATCACCACTCAGAACACCGATGTCAACGAGGAAAGGCGTGCCAAAGGGCTTCAGCCAGACAATATGCCCGCCCAGTTCAGCCAGATACTTCTTTCTCAGTTCTTTGGTTCTTTGTTCATCAGCCAGGGGGACTTTCATATTGCCCTTGACCGCCACTGCCTTGAGCTTTTTGGAACCCATCACGGCACCTAGACCGGAACGGGCCGCTGTTCTACCCCTGTTCATGATAGCTGCTATTAAAGACAGATTCTCTCCCGACGGTCCGATACAGGCTACCTCGACGTCCTTGCCCAGTTCCGATTTGAGGACCTCTTCGGTCTGGTAAGTGTCTTTCCCCCATATATGGGCGGCATCCCTTAACTCAGCTTTGCCATTATTAATGAAAAGGTAGACTGGCTTTGCCGATATACCACTAAAGAACAGGGCATCGTAGCCGGCGAATTTCATAAAAGCACCGAAATAACCACCGGAGTTGGCATCACCCCAACCCCCGGTCAATGGTGATTTTGCCACCACAGTGAACCTTGTACCCGAGACCGCCGGCGTACCGGTAAAAGGGCCGGAGAGGATGCCGAGGATATTATCCGGTCCCAGTGGGGCAACACCAGCTTTCTGTCCACTGAACAGGATTCGGGCGCCGATGCCGTAGCCTCCAATGAACTGGCGAGCAAGCTTTTCATCCAGTGCCTCGTCCCTTAGCTTGTTTCTGGAAAGGTCCACAAACAGAATCTTTCCCATATAACCTCGTGCCATACATTACCTCCATGCTTTCTTTGTCCATACTTCCCTATTTCATCAAGGCTGTCAAATTCATCTCGAATAAACAAAGCCAAATACCAATATCCGAATGACAATTCAAATCCAAATGCTTGATTGAATGACAAAACTGTTCCTTTACCTAAATCTCCCCTCTTAGCGTAAGGGGGATTAAAGGGGGTTACTTCCCTAGTTTTCATAACTCCCCCCCTGCCAACGAATCTGTTCGGCGGTCAGGCGTCGCTGCCCCCTTTATTTTAAGAGGGATAATATTGAAGAAACTTAGTGAAACACAAATGCTTGAATGTCAGGACTGTTTTTTGTCATTTTGGTTTCGGGCTTCATTTGGCATTTGAGCTTTGTCATTTGTTATTGTGTCGAGCCGGTATATCACATCCCTAGATAAGCTGTCTTGACCCGTTCATTTTGCAGAAGGTCTTTGCCTTTTCCCTCCAGGACAATGTGCCCATTTTCTAGCACATACGCCCTGTCGGCTATCTGGAGAGTGTTTCGGACATTCTGCTCGACCAGCAAGATGGTGATTCCCTGCTCGCGCAGTTGCTTCACCACCTCCAGGACCTCCAAGAATAATTTCGGCGCCAGGCCGTACGACGGCTCGTCAAACATGCAGAGTCCGGGATTGGACATTAGGCCCCGCCCTATGGCGACCATCTGGCGTTCACCCCCGCTTAACTTCTTAGCTGACTGGTTTCGTCTTTCTTTCAGTACTGGGAAGACTTTATAGACTCGCTCCAGTGTTTCTTTCCTCCGCTTCCAGGCGGCGGAGCTATATGCCCCCATCTCCAGGTTGTCCCCCACCGTCATGTCGCTGAAAAGCTTTCTGCCCTCGGGTATCTGGCAGATACCCAGGTTCATAATTTTATGAGGTGCCAGCCTGTCTATTCTCTTGCCCAGAAACTCCACACTACCTGAAGCTGGACGCAGCAGGCCGGATATCGTATTAAGCAGTGTCGTCTTGCCAGCGCCATTAACACCCACCAGAGCCACTATCTCTTTCTCATTGACTTTCAAGGAAACGTCCCGCAAGGCTTGAGACTTGCCGTAGAAGACATTCAGTCTGCTAACTTGCAGCATGGGTTTCCTCTCCCAGGTATATGTCAATGACTGTCTTGTTGCAGCTGATCTCGTTGCATGTTCCCTCAGCAATCTTTTCACCATGGTGAAGCACCATGACCCTCGTAGATATGCCCATGATTGCCTTCATGACATGCTCAACCATGATAATCGTAATCCCCTTATCTCGAATTCTGGTCACCAACTCCATGGCCTCACCTACCTCGGTGGGGGTCAGGCCGGCCATCAGTTCATCGAGCAACAAGAGCTCAGGTTTGGTGGCCAGCGCTCTGGCTACTTCGACCCGCTTCTGCTGGGCCAGGGTCAAGTCTTTAATTGGGGCAGCGCTCGTCGCCGACAGCCCCACAAACTCCAATGCCTGGGTGGCTTCATTGGCGGCAGCCGCCCCAGAGATATGGGTTGGCTTACCGAAAAATGCCCCCACCAGTACGTTCTGAATGACCGGCATATTGCCGAAGACTTTCGTTTCTTGAAACGTCCTGGCTATCCCCATCTGGCAAATTCGGTGGGGCTTTAAGCCGCTGATCTTCTGGCCTTTAAATCTCATTCCCCCTGAGCTGGCAGGCAAAGCCGCTGATATCAAGTTAAACAGGGTTGTTTTGCCCGCTCCGTTGGGACCGATGAGGCCCAGGATTTCACCCTGGTCAACATGGAAGTCAACGTTAGATATCGCCGCTAAGCCGCCAAAGTACTTGGTTACACCCTGGCCTTCAAGTATTCGCATGTTGCTCCCCTTCGCGTCCTTTCCGCCACTTCGAAATCGCCCCTCCCAGTTTATCTCGCAATATTGGCACCAGCCCTACCATTCCAGTGGGCAGGAACAGGATGACCAGTACAATTATAATGCCAAAACCGAGCATAAAATACGTGTTCCATTCAACTTTCAGCGTTTTTTCCAAAAAACCAAAGAGAAGTCCGCCTACTATCGGACCTTGGAGACTCCCCATGCCGCCAAACACCGCCGCCACGATCGGGACGAAAGAGTAGAATGCGCTGTAGGCAATAGTAGGGTTGGAATAAGAAAGAGAAGGCGCGAGGACTGCCCCGGCTGCCCCCATGAAGATGGCACTGATGGCAAAGGTCAGGACCTTTGTCCTGGTGGTATCGATGCCCATATGTTCCGCTGCTTCCTCGTTCCCGCCGATGCTCTGCATAGCCAATCCCAATCTGGAGCGCCTGATAAGGTAAATAGCGAGCACCGTCACCACCGCCAGGCCGAGCATTGTGTAAAGAATAATTGTGCGATCCAGCACGTTGAAATACCAACCGTGGTGCTGCGTTACCTCGCCCTCTACGTAGGTGACAACATTAGGAATGAACACAACGAGCCCGAAGGTGAAGATGGTAAAATATATGCCCTTTAGTCTCAGGGTTACCAGTCCGAGCAGAACAGCGAGCACAAAGCTGATGAGACCTGCGGCGACTATAATAATGGGCAAGGGCAGGTGGTTCTGCAGCAGGTACGTAGTATAAATACCCGTTCCGAAAAATGCTGCCGGCGCCAATGACATGTATCCGGTCGTCCCGGAAAACATAGCCCAGCTCATCGCCAGGATGGCATACACAAGCATGGTGATCAGCACGCGGGTACGGGCACCACCGTACAGGGGAAAGGTTAGTACAAAGGCTATGAGCAGGATGAGAAATCCCATCAACAGCAGCTTTCTATGTGTGGTGAACAGGCGAGTTATATTCATTTACTTCTTCCCGAGAATACCTGTTGGTCTCACCAGCAGCAAGACCATGAGCATTGCATAATAAACAGGCACAATAAGAACAGACTCCCAAAGGCCGGCAACCAGCATGGAAACGATACCGATTATGATTCCGGCAATAAAACTGCCCGGGACACTGCCCAATCCGCCCAGGGTGACGACAATGAGGGCGATTACGGTATTGTTGAAGCCCATAGCTGTGGAAACTGGAGTTCTCATGCTGACCAGCGTGCCGGCGACGGCCGCCAGCAACCCTCCCAGCCCGAAACAAACAGCCAGAATCGTGTTGGTATTCACCCCCATCAGCTCCGCTGTGGGCGGGTCTTCAGCTGTGGCCCTGATGGCTTTACCCACCCGGGAGCGGGTCAAGAAGAGATAAACGGCTATGCCCAGGGCAGCAGCAATGGCAAAGCCTACTATCAGGTTGACGGCGAGGTTGATCCCTACATACGGCACAGGCTGGGTTAAATATTGAGATGGCAGCGATTGGGTACCAAATCTGATGCGGGCCAGGTACTGGATGACATACATGACGCCGAAGGCGGCCAGCAGAGCGTTGCCCTCGAAGGCAGACGGTGACGGCACCCGGGCTTTGACACCTCGGAACAGAGTCGCTTGAAGCAAGAAACCGAGGCCAAAGAGGATGGGACCGACAATAACCGGCGCCAGCAGCGGATTAATCCCTAACTGACTGAAGGTAAAGGTGAGGATACCTCCCAGCATAAGGAATTCTCCGTGGGTGATGTTCAGCACACGGCAAACACCAATCTGCAAACTCAAGCCTACAGCCAGCAAGCCGTACACCCCGCCCGCCAGTATACCGATCGTGATTAAGCCTAAAAGTCTCTCTGCCTCTGCCATTACGCTGACCCGTTATCTTCCCTTGTTTCTTCTGGACACAAGCAAAAGCAGGCTGCCTAGAAACACCCCGGGGACCTGCCCGTTATCTCTTCTAGACAGCCTGCCTTTTATTCTAGACTCCTTGTCTTATGTAGTCCTATCCTCCTAGTCTAGCAGCCAGAACCAGTTGCCCGTGTTGGGGTAGACAAATGAGGCAGTAGGGTCATTACCTCCTACGCTTCTATACTCCCCACTCTGCCACTGGCCAATCTCCGCGGGGTGGCATTCGTAAGCCAAGATTCCACCGCCAAGGCCGCCTCCGAATACTGTGAACCAAGTGTCGCCAAGCACGGTAGTAGCCGGATTCGACTCGGAGAACGCAGCAAGTTCATCTCTTACATCGCCTGAGTCAAGATTCCCGGCGTTCTCAACGGCCTCTCTCCACATCTCCAGCGCTGCCACGTAGCAAGGCTGGCCCCAGTAGTCGAGAGTATTCCAGCCACTGACATATGTTCCTTGGGCACATCCCAGAGCGGGTATGTCCCAGTCCGCCTCTGCCGCCGCCGCCAGTTCAGCATACACGTCAGACATCGCGGTCGACGTGTGGTTGTCGGCTACGATGAAGCTCATTACTCCTCCCGCATAGGGCCCAAAGTCAGTAGTACCGTAACTATTGGCGTTGCCGCCCGGTCCGAACAGGATAGCCGGCGGGTTGAAGTCGCTGGCCATCAACGCCAGAGTGATCATTGCGACATTCCAGGGATAGGTATATGCGCAGAAGATGTCATAAGGTGTCGCATTGTAAGCGGCTTCAGCGGCCGCGACTATCGCCTCCGGTTCGCCCGGACTGGTGGGCAGCCAGTAGCTATGCTGACCCCCGTCGATAACGTTGGCTTCACCGAATTCGTCTATGGTTTCTTGCTTATATTCCAGGCCGTGTGTAAGTCCCGCCTCTCCAATGTAGGTTATGTATGCTGTCGCGTTTTCACCCACTTCAGCCACCAGCATATCGTGCAGAACAGGGATCTGGTACCAGTTGGAAAAACTCAGGCTGACCCACACGTAGCCCCAGTTCTGTATTTGATTGTCCCAAATCATGGTGCTGGCGCCACCCTCGAGGGTAATCAGTACGATGCCGGCAAGATTGCAGATAGGGGCCTGAGTGAAAATACAGTCGGTGCCCGGGCCGCCCCATATGAAGTCAACATCGTCTGTCTCTATTAAAGCGTCTGTGACGTCTGCCATGTCCCATGTCTCGACGGCAAAGTCGCGCACGATCAGCTCTATTGGTACCGGCTCGGTGCCAAAGTCGCTCAGCACGATGCCACCGTCCTCGCTGTTGACCTTGTCAGCGAACCAGCGATAGACCGTTCCACCGTAACCACACTCGAAAACGGCCAACGGTCCTCCATCGGTGTCTCTGGCCAGGCCGACTTTGATCGAGGTGGGTGCCACCGGTCCTCCGCCCGTGCAGCCGATAAGGCCCACACTGAGGACCAGTATCGCTGCTACCAAGATAAACAATACTTTTTTCACTATTTCTCCTCCTTTCTAAAATTCTTCAAAATTGAATCACATCTTTTCGTCATACAACCATACACATCCCTCCTTTTTATCTACGATTTGGTCTTCCTATTCTTAGATAGACTTCTCCTCGTGAAACTGTGCCTCATCACCTCCCTTCTTCATACTTACCCTTATGATACGCTACTAATATTAATATCCTGTTAATCTGGATATATTCTAAAATATTCTGATCTTCCCTTCAATCTCAGGCACTTCTGGTTGTTTTGTAATAGCTCAGCATTATGCTCTGATAATCTAAGTCTATTCCTTCATTCACTGATGAAACCACCCTAATGGACTTAGTATTCTCTTTGACTTTGCGCTATCCTTCTGCTGATTTGGACTCTGATAGTGGGCACGGCATTGAAATCTTCGGCGTACGCGTGTATTATACAGTTATATATATAAGTTGTCAATACTTCATACGAAGTACCTGGCGAATTCTAATATCTATAACGTTCTGTATGAGGCAAATGCAAAAGGTAGATCATAATTCTTACCAACCAAGTTATGCTCAGTTGGTTCAAATTCTGCAGGAGCAGGTTGCAGTTGGGAGACTACGACCTGGGGACCGACTGCCTTCTGAATCCCAGCTCTGTGAGCATCACGGTGTTAGCCGCATGACAATACGCCGGGCAATCAACATTCTCATCGAACAGGGTCTGGTAGTCACTAAACAAGGGCGGGGGACATTCATTAAACCTATGCAATTCTGGGCTGCCACCTTCAGCCTTGGTCAATTACAGAATCTACTTGCTGATGAGAGAGGGATAAGGATTAAAATACTGGAGGCGTCAATCAATCTAGCCAGGGGAAGAGTCACACGCAAGATGGCCATAAAAAGAGGACAACGCATACTTTTTATTCGCCGGCTGATATTATCACGGGATAAACCAATGATGTATCATCGGGAATATCTCATATATGACCCCTTACGGCCCGTAGTTGAATCAGAATTAGAAGTAACTTCGCTCAGGGGCCTATTCGAGGGGACGGGTAACTCATTTATAAAACGCAGCATGCTTTCCATAGAGGCGACGGTACTGAAAAATGAAGAAGCTCGGCTGCTACAAGCACCAGTTGGTACTGCTGCTTTCAATCTGGAACACCTATTCTACGATTTTGAAGATCGACCGGTTAGCTGGGGGTCGTTTATCTGCCCCGGAGCCAACCTGCGCTTTACAACGATAGTCGGAGCTCATAACAAGGAGTTGCGTAGGGTATGAGTAGAACGAAAACACATTCTCAGTTGATATCAGCCATCGCTGATCTGAATGAAGAATTAGCCCTGAACTTAATCCGGGAACGCCTGGCTGAAAATGACGATCCGCTGATTCTCATCGCAAATTGCGAGAAGGGTTTGCAGCGGGTGGGTGAACGCTATGCTCGGCATAAATACTACCTATCTGGCCTGATTATGGGAGGGGAAATTTTTTACGAGGTTATGGAATTAATCCAGCCAGCTATGCAAGATCGCATTTCGGGTACTAGCTCAGGCAGGGTATTGCTGGGTACTGTAGAAGGCGATATACATGATTTGGGCAAGAACATCTTTAAACTATTGCTGAGCTGCTACAAGTTAACAGTTTATGATCTGGGTGTAGATGTACCGCCGGAAGAATTTCTGCGTCAGGCTAAGAAGTTACAGCCTGACATTTTGGCACTATCCGGATTAATTACGAAATCTTATGATTCGATGCGGGAGACAATTCGGTTGTTTCGTCAGGAGAGGTATCGAATTCCGATAGTAATTGGTGGTAGCCAGCTCAGCGAAGAGGTATTCCATTACACGGGTGCCGATTATTGGGTGAATAAGGCAGATGTAGGTGTAAAATTATGCCTGCGTTTACTAAAATAGGCATGATCGAGGAGTTGCCATCTACTGTCCTGCCATGCTGATACGTTTCCTACTCCTCTTAACCTGTTGAAATACGACTGCAAATACTGGGTTGAGGGTTCATGGTACTGGTTCTGTTTTAAGGAATTGATGGTGTATGTGTAATTATCTGACATCTAGCTATAGCATGCGGCAGGATAAGGATGGATCAAGTTAATCCTGGACTTTGCAAGTTGATCGCTTGTGCTGCGGTCATTGAAGAAATGTCACCCTTTATACCGCCGCGCATGAGCTATGAAGTTCTGGACTTTGGTCTACACACTGACCCCGAGTCACTAAAGATAGCACTCCAGAATGCGATTGATTCCTCGGCTCCCGATATCGAGACTATCCTATTAGGTTACGGCCTCTGCTCTCAGGCTGTAGTAGGATTAAGGTCAGGTAGCCGTACTTTAGTCATGCCTCGGGTAGATGACTGCATTGCTATCTTTCTGGGCTCGGCAGCCGAATATCATAAGCAATATGATACTGTACCTGGTACCTATTACTTGACCAAGGGGTGGATTGAATCCAATGACACCCCTTTCAGCGAATATGATACTCTGGTCGGACGCTACGGTGAACAGATAGCGCACCGTGTTATAAACAAGATCCTGAAGAATTACACCAGACTGGCATTTATTAGCACAGGCGATAACAAACTGCAGTACTATCGGGAGCATGCTCGCAGTATGGCTGAGCGATTCACCTTACGCTATGAAGAAATCCAAGGCTCAGACGCGATTATCAAAAAGCTGTTATATGGACCTTGGAATGATGAGTTTGTCATTATCCCACCTGGTAAGACTATTTCCTTTTTTGATTTCAGGGAAAATGGGCCGTAATTACCTGTTCTGTGGTAGGCCCAGTTGGTATGATCTCCCCGGAATTGCGAGCATAATCTCTCGCTCAGATGGTGGTGACCTGCATCATCAGTCGCACCTAAAGAGATGGGAATGTAGTCAAGCTGGCTTGCGAAGTTTTCCCGGGCCAAATGAAGAGTAATCCAGGTCATAGAACTGCCTGCATACCGTAAACAGGCCGTACTGCACGCCGCCTAGAACAATTTTCGCCTCGGCAGAATCACGATAATACTTCTCGTAGTTGTTTTCACGGACATAACCGAAGGAACCCATGAGCTCCATTCCCCTCAGGATTAGTTCTGATGCTCTCCTGGTAATAAATACATGTACCGCGTGTCCTTTAGCTGCCATACTTACCGAATCCCAGGGACCATAGATCTCCCGATGGTCAAACTGATGCGCCAGTTCCAAAAAAGCGGCTCTGGCCACCGTTATCACCGATGCTATCTCACCCAATATGGCAGCTGATGAAAGGTGCTGATTGACCGGTTTTCCGCCAACCACCCTCTTTCCTGTGTAGTCAACGAGGACATCGAAGGCCCCTTGCAGAATACCTGTGGCATGTCCCGAGTTCATAGCCATAGGAGCAGCCAGGATTTCCTGAAAGACAGCCCAGGCTTCAGGCCCCTGAAGTCCCCATTCCCTGGGCACCCGGACGTCATCAAAATAGGTAGAGGTGTTTCGGTCACCCTGCATGCCGCATTTGACCTCAAATTTGCCATGGGAAACGCCGGGCCAGGGTTCGGGAACATAAATCAAAGCAAGGGCATCTTTTCCCAGCTTCGGGTCTATATTGCAGACCACGCAATTGAGGTCAGCTATGCCACTATTAGATGCCCAAAACTTGTTTCCGTTTATTACCCACTCGTTACCTTCAAGTTTGGCCCTCACGCCTATCGTTCTGCCTTCGTTCAGGGTATTCTCAATATCAACGGACGATTCGACTTCGCTAAAGTTCATGCAGGCAACGGCCAACTCCTTGCCGGTAAACTTGGGGGAAAATTCATCAAGTACCGCTTTCGCCCATGCCTTTGCCTTCGGAGAAAAGGGGCCGATATAGGCTGTGAATGCCGGTTGCCAACCCCAGTCGGTGCAGGCACTATGCATACTTATGCCATAGTCGCCGCGTCCTATCTGCTCCTGCTTGAGGGCAGCGCCGACAACGGTGCCCTTCTCTGCGGTGCCGCCATACTCCTCCGGTATCATGCTTTTCTGAGAACCAAGGTCTACCTGCAGTTTCTTCAGGATGGGGGTAATTATTTTTTCATGGGTTACATCATCGTCAATCTTGTCACGAACCGGCATAATTTCCTTGTCGGTAAAATCAGCAAACACCTGCTGCAGCATCCGTTGTTCTTCATTAACAAAACACTCCGGGTATTGTAACTTGTACCACTGACTGGTCTGATTCATTACCTATCCCTCCTTTGGTCGCACATTTCTTATCAAATTCCGCGTTTCGACATTAGACCTCTTTAGCTAATAGATGCTCTAAATCCGTCGTTACCAGCTTTCCCAATCCCTTTCTACCTCTCCTCTGCTGTGCAGTACGGGGTCACCCGTGCTGGAAACCCCAACATCCGACATATCATTCCAACCTGCTTTGCCATATCCAGAAGCAAAGCCACCCAATATGGTAGTTAGACACCAATGTCCTGCCTCAAGGATCTCACGATTTTCCTGGCTTTCTTCTTATGTTCCTCTCTGCCTATGGTGTAAGAGTGCGGCACCCAGTTCATGTCCTGCAGATTCTTCACGATACTGGGAAGCAGATTCCGGGGCATAGATATAAGCAGCACGCCTTCGGGAAATAGCCTTCTTGACCTCATGCCGAAACTAAAACCGGGCATCGTGAAATTTAGTTCGCCACTTACGTACGGGTAAATATACAGCCAGGCACATGCCGCCACCGGTGTCCCCTTGGCAGACCACATATTTCCCGTCGTATAACTGTTGGCTCTCAGTATGATTTCTGTCTGGTTCGGGTCGGCGGTGATAACTAATACGTCCGGCTCGAATGACAGTTTGTCCAAAGGAGCGAAAGCGACATAGTCAGCGGTATCCTTAGCGAGTCTCGGAAGGAATTGATAGATTCTTCTGTTGGCACGCGCGTTCTTGAAGACTTCTAACTTGGGACCTACCCGTCCGCTCTCGAAAACCGGGTCGCTATCCACCATGCCCAATATCAGTGGCCCTACGCACGTAAAGTTCTTTTTGGTCACATAGAAAATGTTGCCATTTTGCGCTTCCACAAGCATCTCGCAAAAATCTAGAATCTTGTCTAGCCTTTTCATTCCACCCGGTTTGGCAGACAAGAACTTGACACCCACGGGTTTTCTGTCGAATTCAAATCTGTTAAATATGGATAAGTCGTGTTGAGTTGAACTCATGGCAACCTCCCTTCCGGTTTCTTGATATACCTGCTGTCATTTACTGCACTATATGGTGACCACAGTTGACGACAAGAGTGTGCCCGGTTATCCCACTGGACTCATCTGAAGCCAGGAATACTGCAGCAGCAGCTACCTCAGCTTCTTCAGTCGGTCTGTGGAGAGAATAGTCTGCAGCAATCTTACTCATTAACTCGTCGAAAGGAACCCCGGTAGCCTTGGACCTGCCCATTACCACATTAGTAAGACGTTCTCCTTTGACCGCAGCCGGGCTAATGCAGTTGACACGAATGTTGTATTGTCCCACCTCAATAGCCAGCGTTTCGGTCAATCCAATGAGACCCCACTTGGAAACACAGTAAGGACTTCTCATAGGATACCCGAACCTACCGCCATCGCTACCTATATTTATTATATTGCCCTTTCTGTGCGGGATCATGTATCGAAGCACCTCCCTGACACAGAGCATGCTTCCGGTTAGATTGACGGCCAGCACCTCGTTCCAATCCTGTAGTCTCAAGTCAGCGACATTGACAGTAGGTCCACCGATGCCACTATTATTAACCAGTATATCGACCTTGCCGTAATCATTGAGAGTATCGACTACCAGCCGCTGCACTTGTTTTTCATCAGAAACGTCGGTTTGTACGGCTTTTACCCTACCTCTCGTTGATTTGATCTTCTCAACTGTCTCATCTAGACAAGAGGAAGTTCGAGCCGCTATCACTACTATTGCCCCCTCAGAAGCAAAGGCCATCGAGATAGCCTTGCCGATGCCTCTTCCACCGCCAGTGACGATAGCTACTCTGTCTTTTAACCGCATGTATCGTGCCCTCCCTTAAGCGCCAGTTTGATGTCTATAGTAATGCTCGCATCGCGAATCGCAGTGTCCCTGCGGGCCGCAACACAGACATCTGGTCACTTCTCAACAGCAAAGACGCACCGTAGAGCACCCCCTCCCCTCCCTCTTTGCTAATCTGTTTCTCTACTTGACGTCAATGACTGAACCAATCGGGGTAGATCTGTGTGAACACTACTGAGGATACAGAGGGATCGCACGAGGGCCCGAGATACTTAATAGGGAAGCCAATTCGTCTTGCCTCGAGCGCCTGCAATCCCTCGACTGCCTTCGCCATCATTCGCGGTGGCAGCGCCATAATCATCTCATCCTCGGTAACGGTGCCGAACTCCCTCTCTCCCAGACAGGGAATAGCCAGCGCCGGCTTACCAGTAGTGTAGCACTGAGCTAACCCATCGGCACAGGACCCTTCCCCGATGAAAAAGAACTGAAAGCGCTCGTAGTCCTTAAACTGGAGCCCATTCATCAGGAACATCATCTGGGCAGGGTTACCGTATATTAATATAACATCGGGGTCGAATTTGCCACTAGCCAACGGGGCGAGGACGACGGCTTCTCCGGCCGGAATCAAGGGATATGCCGCCATCTGTTTTCTGGCTTCTTCGACATTGGCAAACCAGGTCCTGGCAAAAGCACTCGCCTCCCAAGCCACCTCCTTTTCGGTGGTCGGCGCCAGACCATTGAGTCGGGCACAGCGCTCACCCAAATTGTCTCTGGTCACCCCCACCGTCAAACCTATTCTTCGCACTAGGGCTGTCACCTGACAAAAAGTGGCCCGGCGGTCAAGTCGTATCACCTCTGGTATCTCATCCAGCTCCGCCGTTTTCTCCAGCCTTTTGTAGGCAATGGGGCTTGTTCCTAGCCGAAGCAAACGCTCAAGCTCACGGGTAAGCTTTGCCCAGTCAACCGCTGGGGTTTGTTTCTTGTCCACTTGTTTCCTCCTTTCCTGCGTTCCTTGTTCAGCAAAAGAATCATAGGCAGTCCAGCATGTGATTGTCAATGTTATGCATCCGCCCTTACTGCTTTCTTAAAGGTGCTGCCATTATAATGCCATGGCCCACGTGCGATACTATTTTGATCGAAGGAGCACAGACCGGCGTCTCTGGTGACGCATCTTCCCTGTCACTGCGACGAGCGGGAGTGATGAAATAACCCCTATTATCAAGGGAAGCTCTCGATCCCATTCTCGCATCGGCGGCAGATGATGAGGCTCAAATATCGAACGACCAAAACACTGCGGCTATTGAGGCGTGTACTCGGGTGCTCTGCGATAAGGGGGTTTATAGTCCGGGTCTTTCAGATACGGACATGTATCACCGCATGTCTGTTTATTAGGGCATTTAATAGCATGAGATTTGTCATCATACTTCACAATGTAAGCATTGACATGATGAACCGGGCAGCTTATGCGACGCCTCTCAACCATACTTGCCATGCTTGATCATTTCTCCTTGAGAAGCGCTCTCAGCTTATCTTCCCGGTCCTTTCTCTTTTTGGCCACTATTAGAAAGGTCCTGGGCACATCTGCCATGAACGCTTTCGATTGTTCGGCAGCGTCTGTGTAGAAAGAGATAAGCTTCTGCTCCATATTAACGGCCTGATTCAGGGCATCAGCGTAGCCCAGCCCTTTCGCGAGTTGTTTTTCGATCACATATTTGTCGGTTTCCACAGTGAAGGCAAAACACCCTTCAATGGCATCGGTGATAACGCCGTAATATGCTCTTTCAATCATCGTTGCGTACTTGCCATTCTCTCTGGCAAAGGCGAGAGAAAGCGCTGCCGCTTCGGGATACCTTTGTGCCATTTCTTGATAGAAGCCACTGGAATCCGCCTCCAGTTGCTTGGCAAAACTCATAACCGAGGCGCTTGTGTTCAGCTGCATTTTATGTATCCTCCCTTACTAGGGCCACCTTTCAATTACCACCTTGCTCTCTGTAAAGAACCGGACGGCTTCCTTGCCCTGAGTATGCAGGATCCCAAAGAAGGAGTCGCGAATCCCGCTGAAGGGGAAAAATGCCATGGGTGCCACTATCCCAACGTTTATACCAACGTTCCCACTGTTGACTCTATACTTGAATTCGCGGGCAGTCCTTCCGTTCGAGGTAAAAACAGCATCCGCATTATGGAAGGGATTGGCGTTACATATTTCAATTGCCTCATCAAGAGTCTTGACACGGATGATTCCCATGGTGGGACCGAATATCTCCTCGGTGACTATCTTCATTCGAGGTTCAACCTTTTCCATTATGGTTGGGCCCAGGAAACAGGTATCGGGGTAGTCTCCTTTGATTTTGAAATCACTCCTGCCATCAAGTATTAACTTAGCCCCGGCCTTAATACCATCGCTGATATATGAAAGTATTTTTTTCTTTTTGTCCGCATCACGGACAGGACCCATCTGAACTTCTTCATCAAGGCCATTACCGATTACTATTCTCTTGGCCGTGTCTACGACGCCTTTAACAAATTCGCTGTAGAAGCGGTCGTCATCGCCAACAACAACGGTATTCTGGCCGGCCAGGCAGCGTTGCCCCGCATTACCGAAGAAAGACGTCATCAGCGCCGGTATGGTTGCTCTCAAGCTGCAATCCGGCATGATTACCATGAAGTTTGAGGCTCCGCCCTGGGCAATGACCCGCTTGCCGGTGGCGCCACACCTAGGGTAGATAACATTCTTGGCAGTCGGGGTTGAGCCGACAAAAGTGATACCTTCAATATCGGGATGGTCCAGCATTCCGTTCACCACCGTTCTTCCACCATTCACCACGTTCCAGACGCCGGGAGGAAAACCTGCTTCATCTACAAGTTCAGCGATCTTCATCTGGCTTAAGGGAACCTCGCTTGATGGTTTAATTATGACGCAGTTGCCGGTCGCCACGGCGTAGGGTGCCGACCAGAGCGGGATCATGAACGGGAAATTAAAAGGTCCGATGATGCCAAAGACGCCCAACGGTGTAGGAATAAGATATTCATCGATGCCGGACGCGATATCTTCAGAATTGTAACCCTGCATCAGGGTCGGAATACCACAGGCGACTTCCACATTTTCAATGCCGCGCCTGGTCTCACCTCTGGATTCATCAATTGTCTTTCCATGCTCCTGAGTTTGCACTCTGCTCAACTCTTCAAAATTTGTCTCAAGCAACTCCTTTAGACGGAAGAGGCATCTGGCACGAGCCACCGGCGGAGTTCTCCGCCAATCAGGGAAAGCGGCTTTGGCCGCCTCGACTGCGGCATCAATCTCTTCCTTTGTTGAAATGGGGACCCTCGCAATCACTTTGCCATTGATCGGGTTGACCACATCCTGAATCTCACCCTGGGAATCAACCCATTCTCCATCAATGTAATTTTTGACTTCTACTATCCCTTTTACTGGTTCTTCCAAAATTGCCATAGCTACCTTCCTGAATTTATTTTCTCAGAGTCTTAGAGCATCTCGCGTCCTCGCGGTATGTTGGCCACCAATACATTACCGTGATAGATGGCGTCCCGTCAAGGGGTGTTGATTGTCGCCGTTAACATCTGCCAGTTTCTCAGGCGCCGCAAGCGATGAATTGAGGTTCCTTCTGTCGCCGGTTCACTTCAAAGTCCTGCATCGATTTGGTGTTGACATATGACAGAGAAGCTTTTATTATTACTTGAATTCAGTTCCTGCCTTCCCCAACTACTGAGGCGGCCAATCAAGAAAGATGAGGCACTTATGAAACTCAGCTCGAAATCTTGTCAAATCTTCCGCATTGACCGTCTGCTGCGTAGCAGGACAGGATATCGACAATGAGACACATTCAGTTTAATAATGATAGTGAGGGAGATTGAAAATTGAAGGTGAAAACAAGTGCTGGTCTGGCAGACATAATAGGCAAGCAGAAGGTCATCGATAAAGCCCAGGTGCTTGATAGGTACTCTCGTGATAATAGCTTTACCCCTTCGATGCGTCCGCGGTTGGTTGTACAACCCCGTAATGCAGATGACGTGCAGAAGATTGTGATGTGGGCCAACCAGACAAGAACACCCCTGGTACCGGTAAGTTCCGGCGAGCCACACTTTCGTGGCGATACTGTGCCCAGCGTGCCCGAAGCGGTCATCGTTGACCTGCACCGGATGAATAAGATTATCAGAATTGACCGCAGAAACAGGATGGTGGTAATTGAGCCGGGAGTAACCTATACGCAGGTGCAACCAGCCCTGGCGGAGCAGGGCTTAAGACTCTCCATGCCGCTGCTCCCCCGCCAGTCAAAGTCAGTACTCGCAAGTTTGTTGGAGAGGGAGCCAAGGCTGGAGCCCAAGTACAGCTACACGCTGCCTGAGCCGTTAAGATGCCTGGAGGTGGTCTGGGGCAATGGAGAGATACAGCGAACCGGTGAAGCAGGCGGATATTACCCCACGCTTGAGCAGCAATGGAAAATGGGCCTGGCTCAAGTTTTCTCCGGAGGGCCCGGTCAGGTGGACTATTACCGGCTCGTTTCCGGTGCCCAGGGGAGTATGGGCATAGCGACCTGGGCATCGGTAAAATGCGAGATTTTGCCCGGGGTGCACAGGTTTTTCCTTATACCGTCGGACGACCTGAAAGACCTGATAGAATGCGCTTACCGGCTGCTGAGGGTCAGGCTGGGTGATGAGTTCCTTGTACTAAACAGTGTTAACCTGGCTGCTATCTTAAGTAGGGAAGCCGACGGCATAAGAGCCCTGAGAGATAAAGTGGCGCCATGGGTTCTCATTATGGGAATCGCCGGGCGTGACCTTTTTCCGGAGGAAAGGGTGGACTTTCAAGAAAAAGACACCAGGGACATAGTGCAGCAGTTCGCCCTAAAATTACTTCCAGCGGTTTCGGGCGTCCGGGGCGGGCAGGTAATGTCAACCATACTCAACCCGTCTTCGGTACCCTACTGGAAGCTAGCCTACAAAGGCGGCTGTCAGGACATTTTCTTTATGACTACGCTGGATAAGATTCCGGAGTTTGTCAACACGGTTTTTGCTGGGGCAAATGCGCTGCAATATCCGGTCTCCGATATCGGTACCTACCTCCAGCCGCAGCACCAGGGCACTTCCTGTCACTGCGAATTCAACCTACCATACGACCCTGGGAACAAGATAGAAGTTGGCCGTGTCAGAGAATTGCTGCAGACATGCAGTGAAGCTTTGATAAAGCAAGGGGCTTATTTCTCCCGGCCCTACGGCATATGGGCGGATATGGTGTACAACCGGGATGCTGCCAACAAGGAAATGATAAAGACCGTCAAAGGGATATTTGACCCCAATAATGTACTGAATCCGGGAAAGCTTTGTTTCTAGCAAAAATCAGAAGTTGAGGTGTAAAAGAACATGGCTTTAGAGGACTACAGGGATGATTGTACGGACTGCAGCCGTTGCTCCTACTGCAAGTGGATCCCGCTTGACCACATAAAAAGCGCCAAATTTGCCAGGGCCTGTCCCAGCATTGAGTACTGCGGTTTTCAAGCATACTCCCTGGCCGGCAGGTTATCCGTTGGCCTTTCTCTGCTCGAGGGTAGGATCGGCTACAACGATAATCTGAAAGATATTGTCTGGAAATGTCAGCTGGATGGGGCATGCGATGTCTCCGACAAGGTTTGTCGCTACAACATCCGGGGCCTGGAGGTAATGCGTGAAATGCGCTTCAAGCTGGTTGAGGATGGACAGACGCTGCCCCAGCACAAGCCTTATATTGATAGCCTCCGCAAAGAAAAGAATATGATGATGAAACCCGGGGTGAACAGGGGCAAATGGGCTGATGGACTGGATGTAAAGAATCTGGCCGAGGACAAGGCTGCTGTGGTCTTTCACGCCGGCTGTCGCTACAGCTATGATAGGGGATTGCAGAAGACGGCCAGGGCGGCTGTCACACTGCTCAGGAACGCCGGTGTGGATATCGGTATTATGGGTGAGGAAGAATCATGCTGCGGCGGAAGGGCTTACCAGTGGGGATACCGCAAAGATCTGAACGCATTTGCCCGAAAAAACGCCCAGGCATGGACCGATGCCGGGGTAAAGACGGTGGTCACGCCGTGTGCTGAGTGTTACTATACCTTCAAACGGCTTTATCCTGAAATAGGTTTCACCTTTGAGGTGGTTCATGTCTCTGAATATATCGACCGCCTTATCAGGAAAGGCAAGATAAAACTGAGGAAGAATGTGCCCTTGACCGTTACCTATCATGACCCCTGCCATCTGGGCAGGCTGGGCGAGCCGTATGTGCCCTGGCAGGGCACCAAACAGAAAATATACGGGCAGATTCCGGTGTGGAAACCGAGCAGACCCAGGTATACCGGTGCCCGTGGAGTATACGATGCCCCAAGGAACGTCCTGAAGAGCATACCGGGCCTGACGCTGGTAGAAATGGAAAGAATCAGAGAATATGCCTGGTGCTGTGGCGTCGGCGGCGGGGTGCTGGAAGCATACCCGGAGTTTGCCGCTTGGACTGCTTCAGAAAGGCTTGCCGAAGCAAAGGCCACCGGCGCAGAGGCGATAGTCAGCGCCTGCCCGTGGTGCGAAAATAACTTTGCCGATACGGTCAAAACCCAGGACGAAAGAATTAAGGTCTATGATGTCATAGACCTTATCCACATGGCGCTATAACAACGGAAGGGAGCAGAAAATGGCATTATCAAGAGATGCGTACCGTGCTTTAGGAGATATAGTGGGCCCCGGATACATCTCGGAGGACCCCGCAGTAATGGACTCGTACGCTTACCAGTGGCTCGCTGAGACTGTCCGTCCCAACCACAGCAAATTCATGCCCCGGCCGGAGGCAGCTTTATTGCCGGCCAGTACCAAAGAAGTCCAGGCGATAGTAAGAACGTGCAACAAATACAAGATAAAATTTAAAGCCTATTCCACGGGGTGGTATTTTTACGGCGCTCCCTTTAGTGAGGGCGTTATCCAGATGGACATGCGTCGTATGGACCATATCGTCGAGATCGATGAGAAGAACATGGTCGCCGTGATAGAGCCGTATGTTATCGCCGGCGTGCTGCAGGCAGAGGTCATGAAGCGAGGGTTGAATTGCACTGTGACCGGCGCGGGCGCCAGCTGCTCTACCCTGGTCGGCGCTACCTGTTATCACGGAAGCGGCGGCACCTCGATTTACACCGGCGAGCTCAGGGAAAACCTGCTGGGGGCTGAGTGGGTCATGCCCAACGGTGAAATACTGAGAACGGGCTCTGTCGGTTCAGGGTGCGGCTGGTTCTGCGCCGAAGGCCCCGGCCCGAGCATGAGGGGTATCGTCAGAGGGGCGCTCGGAGCCAGGGGTGGTCTGGGTGTATATACCAAATGCGCGGTGAAGCTCTCTCCCTGGCCAGGCCCGACGGAGTTCCCAATTGAGGGTACCGTGCCCGCCTACCGCTCTCCGCTGCCCAAAAACTTCAGGGCCTATACTGTGGCCTTCAAGGACTGGGGTAGTTTATTCGAAGCCTATTACAGACTATATGACAACGAGATATGTTACTATGCGCATCGACAGTGGACCATGCTGGGTGCCGACCTGGGTCCAGCTTTTTGGATGCTCTACCAGGATCCCACCAAATCGCTTGATGACATCCAGGAGTTTGTGCGGAAGAGGGAGGTAAAAGAGCTCACTGAGGAAATGAGGAGATCATTTCAGCTGGTACTGGTGGGCATGAGCCAGCGCGACATTGCTTACAAGGAGAAGGTGCTGGACCGGATACTGGAAGAAACGGGGGGCTGGAAAGTCAAGAAGTGGCTGGAGCCGGAAATGGAGCAGTTTTCGTTGTTGTACCTGCTCAGGCTGGGTAGAAAGAACTTGAATTTCGTCTATACCGGTGGTTGGGTAGGCAACTTCATGCAGTCCGGAACGCCAGATTTTGTGAAGAAATACGAACCGATCGCCGAGGATGCGACGGAAGAATATCAGGAAAAGGGACTACTGGTGGACTGCGGCAGCGATTCGATGATGGGGTGCGTCGGCTCCATTGGAGGCGGTGGCCAGTGCGGGCTGGAGCAATTCGGTTTCTATGACGTGGCCGACAAGGCATCCACTGCTGCCGCCGTAGAGTGGATGAAGCACTGTATACAAGAAGAAGCCAGGCGCAATATCCCGCCCGGGAAAGAAGGCATGTACCTTGCTGTGGGTAAAACGCACGCAGAACTGCAGCGAGATCTGGCCAAGCAGCCGCTCACACACACCTGGCAGCGCAAGATCAAGCAGGCGTTAGACCCCAATAATCTCGGTGACCGGATGTACCCCACCCTTGACGAGAAGTAGGATAACGCAGACGAATTCTCTGCCTCCGCAAAATCGCGGCTAATCAGGGCGACAGAGAGAATTCCCCTCATTTTCCGCGTACGAATTTCGTTGAGACCGGTCTGATTTGGTCTCAGCATTCGCTCGTTTCCGTATTCGCGAACGTGTTGCACACCGGCTCGATAACACGCGTTGACGCTTGATAGTGCCAACAGACATGATGGCCCGGAGAGCACAGAACACCGGCAGCTTCAGTGCCACCTTGCAGGATATCGTGGTTCAGAATCTCGAAATACGTGTCGGGCGCGCAAGTCACGCCAGTTGTATTTTTGATATAATGACGCCAGCTCAGGGGCGTAGCTCAGTTTGGCTAGAGCAGCGGTCTCCAAAACCGCAGGTCGCGGGTTCGAGTCCTGCCGCCCCTGCCAGGCCGAGGTGGTGGAATAGGCAGACACGCCATCTTGAGGGGGTGGTGGGCGAAAGCCCGTGGGAGTTCAAATCTCCCCCTCGGCACCATCGTTAATCCCTCGCATGGAAATTGCGCAGGTGTCGTAGAAACTCTCTCCTCTTCAAACCAAAGCGCTAGGAGATGCCCGGAAAACCTTGCGACTTGGCGCAGTGCGATTTGCTTGCCAGAACCATAAAAAGACGGTAAAATCTGTTTAGTGCGGAAGTAGTTCAGCGGTAGAACGCCTCCTTGCCAAGGAGGAGGTCGCGGGTTCGAACCCCGTCTTCCGCTCCAGTAAACATACTCTATATGGCGGTGTAGCCAAGAGGTTAAGGCAGGGGTCTGCAAAACCCCGATGCGGCGGTTCGAATCCGCCCGCCGCCTCTCTTCCCAGCAGTTCCCACGCCGAGGTGGCGGAATGGTAGACGCGGCGGACTTAAAATCCGCTTCCCGCAAGGGAGTGTGGGTTCGAGTCCCTCCCTCGGCAGTAAACGTCTCCTGGTCACTTGACACTCAGCTCGACATCCTGAAGCCGGAGTTGTGTGGCAATCTGTGATCAGTAGGGGCCTGGCGCCGTCGGCTTGACATAAATGTGGCACACCGACAGGCAGTTGTTCAGCTTTCTGTGACTTTGGCCAAATCAGTTAGGTTTGATACAATAGCTGTGTAGCTTCGGATTAAACTATGTCTGCCACTCAGATAATCAGACAAAAGGTCTTCATTCGGAATCTTGTAGTGGCGGCCGGCATATTCCTTGCGGGTCTCATATTAGGTACGCTTATTGGTCAAAACACCATTGAAGGGCTTATCAACCAGCTCGGTGGTCTGCTGGAGCCGCTGACACCGACTGGTAACCTATCTGTCCTGTTGCTTCTGCTATTATTCATTAACAACGCAGTCAAGGCCCTCGGGCTAGTCGTATCAGGGATCCTTTTGGGAATACCACCTCTGTTTTTCCTGGGCGTAAACGGTTTCATCATTGGAGGCGTGGGCTCCATGCTTGAATCTGCCAGTGGATGGAGATATGCCGTGGCTAGCCTGGCACCGCATGGTGTGATCGAAATTCCAATCATTTTGCTGGCGACTGCCCTCGGCCTCACGATAGGTGTGGAATCGATCAAGTGGCTAGTGCGAAGAGAGAGCCGGGTCAAACCACAACTGTCAGACTGCCTCAAGGTCTACCTGAGGTGGATTCTTCCCGGGCTTGCCGTTGCCGCCGTCATAGAAGTCTTTGTTACGCCTCGACTGATAGGGCTGATCAGCGGCAATTAGCCTGGCTTTCACTACCTCATTACAGGAACACTCAATGTTGCGCGGGGATCATGCGACGTCAGGCACACATGGCGAAGACAGAAGACGTGTGATTGCGTCCCCGCAACCTGCAATTGACAAATTCACAGCCTGGAACAATAATAACCTTTAAGAAGGTAAATATGGTGAAGAAGATAACATTCTACGACAAGACAGAGGCGATACAATATCAACTGAAAATGAGAGGGCTGGGTTATATCGCAAAAATAATCCCTCGGCAGGACAAATATGAAGTCATCGTGGCTGAGGACGCTCCCGACCAGGAGAACGAACCTGCAGGTCGGAGCAACTCTGACTGATGTCTGGAACCCACTTCCCTCACGGGACTGTGGATTCGACTCCCTCCCCCAGCAGCAAACCCACCCGCACGGGAACTCCAAGGTCAAGACTTCCGGGTTGGGGCTTTAGTATTCTCCCCGTATCATGGCGAGGCAGGACGACGCCAAAGCAATCCGGGTATGGCCGATGCTGATATAGATTGCCGCGCTTCGCTCAAAATTAAGGGGAGGGAAAGGCTCAGCGCGAGTCGACGTGGAGAGGCACCGAGACCCAAGAGTTCACATACATAGTACATTTCACTTATTGACTTGCACTATGTTGCGAATTATACTCTCTCTAAGTACGCGAACGGAGGCAAGGCATGACAGAAGTAAATAAGGGACCAGAGGCAAAAACGGACCCCAAACCCGTGACCGGCCTTGTGGATAGCGAGATAGCGCTGAAATTGATAGCCGAAATGCTGGCCGGGAGGATTGTCAGCATTAAACCGCAGTATGATTTCACCACTGAGTTGGGGTACATCTACCCGGCCGTCGAGCAGACCTTGAACGTCAAAGCCAAAGAAGCCATGGCAATCATGGAATCCCTGGCTGCCAGGAATATCCTGAGCAAGAGCTTCTTCGACAGGCTGATCCGTTGTCCCCGGTGCCAATCTGTGAATCTTAGGCCAAGCGCCCACTGCCCTAAATGTGGCTCAGGACATATTGCGCGCGGCCGAATCCTAGAGCACTTCGCCTGCAGGTATATCGGTGTTGAAGACGAATTCACAGCTAAGGGCAAATACATATGTCCCCGGTGCAAAATGGAGCTGCGGACTATAGGTGCCGACTACCGGAGCCAGGGAGTCCTATACAAATGCCGCGATTGCAGCGAGGTATTCAATGTGCCGTTTCTGAAGTGGCGCTGTTTGAAATGTTCCTCTCTTGTCGGCGAGGACGAGGTCGGCGAGGTAATTATCTACGCATATAGCTTCGATGAATCGAAGAGAAACTGGCTGGAATTCGAACTTCAGCCCAAAGTACGGTTCGTTGAATTTTTGAAACAGCACGGCTACAAGGTAACAGAGAACGCGCAAGTGAAGGGAAGGTCAGGGGCGGAGCATATTGTGGATATTCTGGCCACCAGGGACGACGGCGTCGTTACTCATACTGTCGCTATCGGGATTGAGATTGCCAGGGATAGGATAGGACTGGACAGGGTACTCGACTTCGATGTCAAAGCCTATGATAGCGGAATCCACGACAAAATACTGGTTGTTATCCCTGAACTGGGCGAAGAGGCGAGAAAATTCGCCACCTACCAGAGGATAAAGGTGCTGGAGCCCAAAGACATGGAGATATTGCTGGCGGGCAAGGCCCAGCCAGGCCCGGAACGAGTGAAGGAACCCTTTGAATTCAAGTCCAGATCAGAGCTTATGCAATACCTGGAGAAACAGGGCTACAAAGTAAAGGAAAACGCTGAAGTCAAGGGCCGGTCCGGCGCTCTTCATAGTATAGACATACTGGCTACCAAGGACGAAGGCATTATCACTCATCGTATTGCCATCGGCGTCAGGAAAGACGAGAAACCCATGGGACTGGACAGGGTATTTGACTTCGATGATAAGGCCTATGATTCCGGCATTCTGGACAAGGTCTTTGTTGTTGCCCCCGGGCTCACCAAGGAAGCCATGCAGTTTGCCAGGCGGCAGGGAATAAAGGTCTTCGAGGTCAAGGAACTGTAGCCCGACGACCTGGGAGAATGTCGAATCCTAATCTCCCAACAATGGGAAATTACAGAGCTCAAATGCCAAATTAAGCCCAAAGTTCAAATGACAAAAAGGAATGCGATCTTGAAGAGCGAACTGCACGGTTTGGTGAAGGAGTCATTGAACTTGTAAAGAATCTCGCTCAAGGCCCAATCAACGCCCCGCTTATCAGCCAAACAGTGAGAGCGGCAACCAGTATCGGGGCAAACTACATGGAAGCCGATGGGGCCCAATCCAAGAGAGACTTCCAGCGTAAGATTTCTATCTGCAAAAAAGAAGCGAAGGAAACAAAGCATTGGCTCAGAATGATCGCCAAGGCAAACCCCGACAGGCGAGACGATTGCCAGAAGTTATCGAAGGAAGCCCAAGAGCTTACTTTGATATTCTCTTCGATTCTCTTATCTAAGAAGTAGCGTCACGTCAGTATCTAAAGCGGCCGCCAAGGATCGACAGGCACGGCGTTTTGCTTTCCCCTGTAATTTGAACTTTGATATTCCGACGTGATTTGTCATTTGGCCTTTGGCATTTGGGCTTGACTTGTCATTTGGATTTTGACATTCGGATTTGGACGAGCGAACTCAGGGGAAGAAAGCTGATGTGGCTCATACCATTTTCCTATTACTGATGGGTGATTGACGGCTACGGAGAGTCGAGTATACTTAAGACTATTACATGAATTACTGGAGTTGAATCCAGAAAAAGCTTCAAGGAGGTGAAAGAAGAGAACTAGAAGTACAGTAACTATTGAATAGCTTAATACAGCTAAACTCAAAAGAATCTTAAGAAAGGAGGAAAGAAGGAAAAAGAATGAAAATGATACATCGTGGACAAAAAGGGTTTACCTTGATCGAACTGCTGATCGTGGTGGCCATTCTCGGTATCATCGCCGCCGTGGTTATCCCCAACATCGCTGGCTTCATGATAACCGGGCAACTGTCGGCAGCCAACACCGAGGCAGAGCAGGTGAAAACGGGAGCACTGGGTTACTTTGGTGAGTATGGTTACTGGCCCGCTGATTCAAGCGTCCTGGTACCCAACTATGTTACAGGAGCGCCTAAGGCCACCTACACTCTCGACGCCGATGCCGGGTGGTTGATGGGTGTCACCAACAGCACCTGGACCGCCGACATCACGTTTGACCCGGGCGTAGCCGGCGTGACCGGGAGTCACGGAAAGTGGATAAGAACGCCATAAGGAAGAGGCCACTCAGGTGATTGGCAACAACTTACCGGCGGAGCAGGTTAATGCCAGCTCCGCCGGTAAGTGTTTATATATTCGAGTAGTCGTGAGTCAGTAACCGCCAGTCAGCGAACAACAGTTAACATTCGGAGAAAAACAATTCAAAAGCTGACGACTGAAAGACAATAGCTTTGCAGGAAAACCCTAAATCTAATCTCTGAACAATGACAGGTCCAAAATCCAAATGGGGAAAGTAGCTAATTCTGGCATTTAAACATTTGGATTGCGGCAACTCTTTCCAGGTTTCGTCCGTTCATCTTAAGGGTGGGGAGAGGACCACTAATCCGCGATTTGAAGCGGAGCGCTTTTGGAATTCAGCCAGGGGGATTGACACGCACCTTCCAGGTACTCGCGATGACACCCACGTTATGTCGTTTCCAGAAGCGAGATTCTTCGCTTACGCTGGGAACAGGCTCCGCAATCCCGGTAGGGTTTGGTGAGAATGAGATTGCCGCGCCTCGACAAGTCGCGGCTCGTAACGACACCTTCGTTTGGTGAGGCCAATACTATATTCCTATTACTGATGGGTGATTGACAGCAATGAAGATACACGATAGTGTATCGTATGAAGATGAATCACTGGAGCCGCATCTGAAGGGAAATGAAGGAGGTGGAAAAGGAATGAAATTTGTGCACCATGTGGAGAAAGGCTTCACCCTGATTGAGCTGCTTATCGTGGTGGCTATTCTGGGCATTCTGGCCGCCGTGGTTATCCCCAACATCGCTGGCTTTATGATTACCGGGCAACTGTCGGCAGCCAACACTGAGGCGGAACAGGTGAAAACGGGAGCACTGGGCTACTTCGGTGAGTATGGCGTGTGGCCCGCCGATTCAAGTATTCTGGTGCCCAACTACGTTTCAGGAACACCTAAAGCTACCTACACTATCGACTCCAATTCTGGGTGGTTACTAAGTGTCAACGCCTGCAACTGGACCGGTGCCATCACGTTTCAGGGGGGCACACCGGGCCCCGCTGGGAGTCACGGAAAGTGGATAAGAACGCCATAGGGAAGAGAGATTACACAGGTAACCTGGATTAAGGTATCTGCGGAGTCTCCTAAAGGTGCTCCGCTCGCAGTCATTCTCATAGATAAGTAGCCAGGGGGCCCCGTCGCTCGTCATCGCGAGGCGCACCAGTCAGTCAAAGCAGTCTCCCACACGAAAGCATAAATTAGGAGTTCCCTCACTCCGTGGAATGTAGCGCGAGGCTTCGGTCTCGCGCAATGACGACATCGCACGACCTCAGAAGGTCGCACTACTGTAATTGCGGAGATAAGCCCTTTTTATCCTCCTTACCTTAGGGGGGAGATTCAAGATGAGATTGGCACGTTGGGCTCGCAATGACATACGTGCACCTGTCGATGTGACGCACTTCTTCCCTCTTTTTTTGCGTGGCACGATAGTCTGAAGCAATCCCGCAATCGGCGACGTGCTAATCACCTGGCTCTCGCACCAGTGGTCCGGACAAATTCTCCGCCCAAAAGTACCAGAAGGCAAGGGATTTTCCCTTCGGTGACGACTAATATTATTACAAAGGTACTAGCCCATTAGTCGTGTGATGAAGATAGAAAGCTTTGCTGGGAATGACCGGCGAGTGGTAACAGCGCCGGATGCAGGAGATTACATCTCGCTTGCAGTGATACCCTCTTTTGTCATTAGAAATCTCGCCAGGCCGGAGCAGGTGATCTCCCCGTTCCGTCTCAGCCAGCGCCACAGCCATGATGCAGCCTCACCGAGAAAATGGGATTGCAGTGTACCCTTCAAGTGCTCGTAATGACACTCCTCTCCGTCATTGCGAGGCATGATAGTGCCGAGGGAATCCCGCCGGGGCCCATTCAGAGGGATCAGACAAAGGAGACAATGAGAATATTCATAACCCCCTTACGTCCCCCTTATCATAAGGGGGACGGTCGAAACTGAGATTGCCGCGCGAGGCGCTCGCAGCGACGCCCCCCTTTTTTCTGTCTTTGCGAGGAGCGTAGCGACGAAGCAATCTCGACAGAGCCGAACGGGATTGCCATTCCCCGACAAGTCGCAGCTCGGCACAATTTCCTTTGACAAGGTTTGCTAACCTATACTACAATTCGCTTGGAAGGTAGTCATGCTAACAGAATACATCGAAACAGCCATGAGGAAGGCAAAATACGAAATCCTCGGTGACGACAATACACTCTACGGATATATCCCCGGGTTTGATGGCGTTCATGCCAATGCTGAGGACCTGGAAACATGCCACAGCGAGCTGAAAGAAGTCCTGGAGGAATGGATTATGCTTGGCATATCTCGTCACTCACCGTTGCCAATTGTTGACGGAATCAAATTGGTGGTAGAGGAACCAGTTTAGTCCCCCGCCTGGCACCTATAAAGAGATCTGCGCTAATCAGCTAGTTACAAACCCTAGGTTTCGAAGGCCCCTATTCTGGTGGGAAACATCAATTCATGCTCAAAGGGACGATTCGGTTGCGACTTCCTAATCCGCACAGAAGAAACGTCGGAAGAGAACTGCTCTCTAGGATCATTAGGCAGGCAGGAATAGACAAGGATAGCTGGGAAAAGCTATAGGCTGGGCTGGGCTAGTTCCTGCCAGGTTGATCGCAGACAGCCGAAGCAATCTCCGTGGGCCTTACCGCAAATGGAGATTGGCACGCTTAGCTCGCAATGACAGATAGAAAGTAAAAGTGAGCAAAGGATTCGACTGTCCCCGTGCGCCTCTGGACTTTGTAGTTCGGTAGTTCGGATTCTGTTTGGACTTTGGACTTCGCCTGCCGGCTATAGCTTCACCTTGCCGATGAGCTTCTCCACCTCTTGGCGGTCGTTGCAGAAATCAAGCAAGGTTTTGCCACTGATGATTCCCTTAAGATAGAGGCTGACCAGAGCTTCGTCAAGGGAAATCATGCCTATGTCTCGGTGGGTACGGATTACATTGGGTAACTGGTAGAGTTTGCCTTCACGGATGAGGCTCTTAGCTGCCGGATTGCCAAGCATAATTTCTACGGCGGCTACTCTCCCCGAGCCATCAGCCCGGGGCACAAGCACCTGACACAATGCAGCAACAAGTAGAGAAGCCAGCCGTGTCTGGGCCAGGTGGCGCTGATGGGGTGGGAACAGGTCTATTATTCTCTCCATTGCCTGACTAGCACTGGGGGCATGGCCGGTGGTCAGTATGAAGTGTCCGGTCTCAGCTACGGTAAGGACAGCATCGGCAGTATCCGGATCTCTCATCTCCCCGACCAGAATCACATCAGGATCCTGCCTTAAGATGTGCTTTAGGGCATTAGCAAACGATAGAGTATCAGTGCCCAACTGGCGCTGGGTCACAGCACATTTAATGCTGGTGTGGACATATTCTATGGGGTCTTCAATGGTAACCACATGGCGAGTATCATTAGTATTCAAGTGCTGAATCATAGCTGCCAGGGTGGTACTTTTACCGCTGCCGGTAGGTCCAGTAATTACCACCAGTCCTCTTTGCTTCATAGCAAGCTCCTTACACAGCGGGGGCAGCTCCAGCTCATCTATGGTAGGGATTTTTGGTGGCAGCAAGCGCACGGCAAGGCTGATAGACCCGCGCTGCTGAGCAGCATTGCATCGCAGACGCCCGACATCAGGTAACGTATATCCAAAGTCAAGCTCGAGATGGTTATGGAAGTGCTCTCTCTCCTCGGGCGTGGTTAACTGGAGAAAAGCCTCGCTTATATCCTCCGGACTCAGTGCTGCAACACCATTTGCCGGCTGTAGAGAGCCATCAATGCGAAAAGATGCCGGGCTACCAGCAACCATATGCAAATCGCTAGCCCTTCTTGAATTACCTGTCCGAAGCAATGAAAAAACATCCATATCTTTTACCTTTAATAGTCAACCATATAAATCCCCACTTTTACCGCGCATTTATAGTATATTTAAGTATATTTATAATATAGTGTAAGCTTCATTCACTCTTACTGTCAATATGCCATTAGTAATAGGAATAAAGTATTAGCCTCGCCATCCACCCTTCCCACAAATTCTGAGTTCACTTCGCTCCAAATCCTTTTGAAATGCACAATGTAATTGTAGAAGTGCAAAATGACAGAGCCAAAATCAGAAGTTTTACATCTTGAGTTATCATCTTGGCTTTTGCCCTTTGTTTTCTGAATTTCTGTGTTGTCTGGGAGTTGGTGGTTGGGCTCAGGGTTCCAGTTGCAAGAGTGAAGGAATCCCTTCACTGACGATCTTGACGACGGTGCTCCTTTAGTGGTAAATGCCTCTCCTGATCAAAACAAAGCGAACTAGAGCGATGATGCCCGCCGCTGTTGCGGTTATGATAGCAATGAATCCCCATAGGGGCAGGAGTCCGGCGCGTAAGGAACGGGCTGTGGTCCAGGTGCTTCCGTTCTCTGCGCCATCTACGGCTTGCACAATCCAGTAGTAGGTGCCATAGCCCAGGCGTGTCTGCAAAGTATAGGTCGTTTCAGTTAGACCTGTGACCGAAACGACTATAGAGGATGCGGTGACATTGGCGCTGGTCGCTATTTGCAGGCTATAGTAAACACCACTGTGATCGGATACCGCAGACCACTTGAATGTTGGCCTCGCCCCGCCTATGAGGCCCACCCGGCTCCCGTTGGCTGGTGAAATGAGTGCCGGTGTGTTCGGGGGCTCTGATTCCATGGTGAAAACGGCAGGTTGTTCAGTTTCGTTCCCCTCGGCATCTTCCGCGGTGACCTGGCGCCCGCCGTATTGGCTCTCAGGCACGGGAAAACTTGCTTCAAAGCTGCCCTGGTCATCAGTCATAGCTGTCGCTTTCTGGCTGCCATCGTACTTCACGACCACATTCTTGTTGGCGGCAAATCCATGACCGGTGGCGGTCAGGTCCATGCCTGCGTATCCTTCTTCGGGTGACAACGCAATGTCAGGCTCTATCTCGAAGAGGAGTCCGCCGATTTCTCCCTTCGGGGTCTGGTCTCCTTCGACGGTGACACCATATGTGCCCCCGGGCATCTCCGGTACCCGGAAGCTTTCCTCCCAGTTGCCCTGGGCGTCGGCCTTTATATCCGTGACCACTCCCTCCCCGGCAAACAATATCCTGATATTCATCTCGTTAGTCGTAAATCTCACGCCCGTCACCGTTATGCTTTCACCCACGATGCCCGATGATTTGTCTATGTTGATCCCTGGCGTCACTTTGAATATGGTATCTTGAACCTCACGAAACTTGCTCTCAGGACCCTGGGCGTCCAGCCTGTGTTCTCCCCTTGTGGAAGCAGGAATCGGGAGACTCGCCTTCCAGCTGCCCTTGCCATTCGCTGTGATATTTCCTTCTACCGTTTCGTAGCTGCCATTCAGGTAATACATCAGCGCGATGCTCTCTTCATCCTGCGCAAAACCCTGTCCTTTCACAACAACCGTAGTGCCCACAGGACCTTTTTCGGGACTTACCGTCAACCCTGGCTTCACGGTAAAGTAAGCTTCTGCTGTGTTATCCCATACCTCGGCGTACACCCTATGGTGTCCCTTGCAGCCTTCGGGAACGGTAAAGGTGATAGTGAACTTACCATTGTCGTCGGTTCTACCAGTGGCTATTTTTCCCCCGTCATAATAAACTGTGACATCGTCATTCTCATAAAAATTTATGCCGTCGACGGTGATCTCTGTCCCGGGGACTCCCGATTTTGGGGAGAGCTCGATAAAAGATACACCACAGGGAACGGCTTGTGCAGGCACAGCCGTCAGGGCAATGGCTATAAGGCAGACGACAAGGACGATGACCAGTCTTGACAGCAATTTCATCCCATTAGGATACCTGCTGATATTCGGTGAACTCCCTTCTTTTTGCTCCTTTATAATACGCATGTTTTCGCTATCATAGACGGAAATACCACTGAAGAGTAAGTACTCTTGGCACTTTTGTGGCAAATTTGCCGGCAAATCCTCAACGGGGGACTTTAGCCAAAAATAAAGGCAGCTCGCTATGACTTTTGTGTCGCCATTTCTTTAATTGCCTTTATTTTGTTAAGGATAGCGTAAAACTGAACCCGCTCGTACTATCGGTGATAGAGGAAATCCAAACTCTCGAGAATCTGCCGATGCTTCTTAAATCTCTGGCATAAGCGAAAATTGCATTCTCACTTGAAGCTATACCTTGGATAGTTACCGAGCTACCTCCATGATTAACACTGCCCAGGTCTACCTTTTGCGCCGCCAGCCCTACAATCTGGGTCAAGTCTTCGTCAAACGTGGCACGCCCCCGCTCCATAGTAACAATTCTGGCGCTAAGCTCATTGGCAGTAGCTTCCGTCGGCCCGATCGCCGCTCTCAATGCCGCTATGTCCCCCTGTTTTTGGGCAACGTTGCCCTGGACTTGTGCCAGCTCGGAACGCAATTCCTCAGTATAGGCGCGATTATGCTGGACAAAAATTACGCCGAAGATAACCAGACCAATACCAAGGACAACACCAACGGGGACAATGACCCGTGCTATAGAGAAACGCGGGGGCACATAGGCCTGGGGCAGGGCATTGAAATTCACTGATGAGAAGTTGGCTTCTCCCTTTTCTGACAGTAGTTCCTTGAAAGCCAGCCCTATATTGACCATGAATTCGTTGGGATTGAAGCCCTCGGGAAATTCCCCAGGCGCGGGCAACAGCGACACTGAATAGCCTGCCCGTCCAACCACTTCCGGCCAGGCCTCCGGTACTTCTGCCAGGTCGCCACAGACAAACACGGGCACAGTTGAATCTAAGGGCTTTTCAATGTGGGTGGAATTATAGAAGGCAACAGTTCTGTTGAATTCTTCAGTAATCAGAGACATCTTTTCCTCCAGGGATTCAGCCTCGCCGGGCAGAGATACCCTGCGGATGACCTGGGGGAGTCTGTCTGCTATAACCATAACCTCCATGTGCTCTAGCCTGGCATTTACAATGATTGCTCTGGGCTCATTCGGGATTCGGCACAGGGCTAAAGGAGCCAGGTCCATAATATATGGCCTGACACCGGCCTGATGCAGCGTCTTGACCAGAGCATCAGCCAGATTGCGGGGGAAGGTGGCCAAGAAAATGCGACCTTGTCCCTCCTGGGAAGGAAGGCGCTGGTATGAAAAGTATACCTCTTCCAGAGGTGTTGGTATCGTTCTCTTTGCCTCACGCTTCACTGCCTCAGGAAGTATAGCTTCAGGTAAATCGGGCAGGGTTATAATACGATACAGAGAATCATGTCCGCTCAAAGCAGTGATAACCTTGCTTGCCTGTGCTCCTGTTTCTTTGAATATCTGTTTAACCTTGGCAGCCACCTGGGCCTCATCAACAATGAACCCCTGCTTAACAAGGCCTCGCTCCAGTGGTAAACTAGCCCACTTTTCTAAATGTCTGCCATTCATTACCAGCAGGTTAATGCTGGTATCTCTAATAAATAAGGTGGTAACTTTCTTAGCCATGTTTATTCACCTTCTGTAAGCATAAATATCCAGCGTGATAGTAGCTTCCATTTCTTCGCCTGTAGCTATACTTATACCTTTCACGTGGGCGCTCCACGGTAGCTCAAAACCATCGCCGGTCCTCATAGCGTAGACAAAGTCAAGTATGTTATCCATGCTACCCGAGACCTTTACCACGAATGTGGCAACAGAATAGGTGACAGCCCCTACTTTTTTATCAGCCGGCATTGACGGAGTGAGCTCGGTCACTTGCAGATTACAGTCGCCAGCAATCTCAAATAGGTCCTCACCGTATTCAATGCTCTCTACTGATCCAGGGAATTTTGCCTGACTTGTGTTGAGCAATGATTCGGCTTGCTCCCAGTCGTTTTCCAGGTTTGCCTCATCGGTAGTGAGCTTGCGCAAGAGAGTTTGCTGCGCCGCCAGACTGGTCCTCAACTGCTCCTGCTCTCCAGCTTGCTGAACGTAGGTCCTAACCAGACTGCCCAGGACAACAGCTAGAATGATGATTCCTATAATCAACCAGAATTTCTTACTTACTTTCATAAATTACTCTACAATCCTTTGTTTAACGATTTCGCCGTATTGCCATAACATACAAATACCAGTTTAGCTTTGCCAAAATCATCGCCCATACTATATCACCCTATATTGCACTGTCAAGGGTTGGTGCCGGTCGGCCACACAGGTATCACCGGGAATTTGCTTGTTCGCCATGGTCGGCACCAACATGTCCATACGCAAACAATCATCCCGCACTCTTGTCCTCATTACATAATCCTTACCGCGTAATTTGTTATGATGCCGCCCGTCGTCAGGTCGCTGCGGAAGGACAGCACGAGATAGACCAAAGTGTAGATTTCTGCAATGTTGAGATAGCCCCTCTGGGTGATGAGTTGTACCTCGGCTGAAGTATCGTAGGGCAATATACAGCCCTCGGGTAGAACGAAGGTGTCAACATCTACTCCATCGGTATTCAAGGTAGGTAAGGCATTAGATTTGGAGTTAAAGACGTTGTTCGCAGGGTTAGGGGTACCACCCGGGTCACTCAGTGACTGGCCATTGACTTTTATATAATCATTATAGTAATGGTTATCGCCTTCGCCGACAAAATAGGTCAGGTGGCTCGTGTCCTGCTCGGAGGTAACGGGGGGAGCCAGGAAGCCGCTGATGGTAAAGGTCTCTGTATCAGGATTGCCGCCGGCGCCGACGTAACGAAAATCGTCGTAAAGATAAAGCTGGCGCTGCGTGAGCCCCGGGCTGCGGTAGAAGATAATCAGCGACCAGCCGGCATAACTCCATTGGAATTTGCTGTCATAACTACTTTGATCAGGCCTTTTATGAGCTGGAGTGGCCAGGGGATAGCCTGTACTCTGGCCTGTGGGCGTGTCATTCTCGTTATAAAGGGCAAAGTAATAATTTGCATAAGCACCCGCGGGGCTCGACTCTGGTCTGTGTAAACCCTTCACCGCATCGGCGTGCCCCATGGCAAAAGTAACCGTGCCACTGGCATCGGACTTCATCGCCTCTTCTATATATTCCTGGACAGTGACATTACCGGACACCACGAGGTTGGTGACATCTGTAAAGCACGAGTATGCCCAAGAGCCTGATACGGAGTCTGAGGTACTTTTTATTTGGTATCTATCAACGGTGATTGTTTGTGCGTTAGCGTCAACAGCAAACTTGACCTGACCGACCTTAGAATTGGCAATCAGTTGCGCATTTGTCCTGGAGCCATACGTGAGGTCTGCAATCGTGCCCCACTTATAACCCGACGGCCAGCTAGACTGATAGTACCAATAATGGTTGTCTATCCACCCCGACCAGTAGAGATAGACATTCTCTATGGTAGCCTCTTCCGGAATATACCCCGGTGGGGCACTACCTTCCTCGATAACTTCCTCCAGCGCAATTCTCAGGACGGTGCTGCTGGTCTCCGCGTAAAGCCTATTTCTGGCGTATTGGTCGCTGCCACTTGTTGCTGTTGCTCGCGACAATCTGTGGCCTGCGGCAGTATAGTCCGATGATATGGCGGACTTGAGTTTGCGAAACTTGGTCTTGGCGCCATAGGCTTCAATCTGGAGCCCTTCGACTTCCGACACAATCTTATAAAGCCGGATGCTGTCATCCCAGCTATAAGTAATGCCGCTGACCCCCGTGGTATCAACCCAGGAGGATACAAGCTCGGGAAGTTGCCCCTCCGGCCCTGTGTACTTGAAGGTGAATGTTTTTACCATGGGAGGGCCAAGCTCACCAAGGGGAAAGTTTTTAAGAGCAGGCTGAGAGGCAAAGGTCCAGACCACGGCTTGACCGCCTTTATAGAGGGTAACAACCGGTGCAGAGTAAAAAGATTGGCCCTCAAGGCTACAACCGCCATCATACTCGAAGCCGGGGGACAGCCATACCCCTATGGTCTTGACCTTCAAGTCGTCATCATAGCCGGGCTCCCAGTAATAGACTATCTTGATTTCGTATGTTAACGCGGTGCTGCTGGGATAGCCGATTATCATCAGCTCCTCATCCTCGATAATCTGCCTTGCCGTGGCGGGGGTTGGGACAGACATGTCCTTGGGGATCCATGTGTTCTGCATAGCAACAGTTACATTCTTACCGTTCAAATATAAGTCATAAGGATAGGGATAGGAGGTAGAATAGTCATATTCATCATAACCTCCACCGAGTACTTCCTCGATGCTGTCATACCTTATGTGCCACAGGGCATCTTCAATACCGGCATCGGCGGCATAAAGCTTATCAATCTGTTGCTCATAGACCCGACCCGTGCTGATGCCGGTGCCCATGAAGTTCAGGGTAGGGGTCAAGACGAGCAAGCCTACAAGGAGAAACAGTAAAGTACTGAGCAGCGCCTGCCCTTTTTCATCTCTTACCGGTCTTTGCACAGCAATTTTCATCACTTTGCCTTATTGTCATTGTGAGCGAAGCGTGGCAATCTCCATCCTCACCAACCCCACCGAGATTGCTTCGGCTGACTTCGGCAGCCTCGCAACGACAAAAGAGGTCGTAAAATAAACTGGGCAACTACATTATCAAACATTTCCGCTGGATAACAGTATAATGTAATTCTCTCTGGCGTCAATCACCCGTCAGTACTGTGTTTCTGGTAATAGCCCATCCGTACTATCATTACAGACACCTCGCTTTGCAGGGCAGAAGCACCAGATAATATCCGGCCATTATGATGCTGGTTTGGGCACAACTTTATATATCCTGGTTTCCTCTGTCTGCTGTCCACCGGTGCCCACCGTAGCAGTTACCGTGAAAATCAGCATCTTACAGTCACTGAGAGTAGCAGATTGTGCGCCGCTATCCACGGTTATGCCAGCAGTGGCAGCCTGAATTTCGGATGTCCAGCTGCCTATTGTGCCGGAGCTGGTGGCGGCAACTGTAATAATGTCCCCGGCCGTGGTTGTTGTCCACTCATGAGTATCCGCGTCATAGGTAGCACCGCCAGCGGTGATGACCGAGATGGTTCCTGCGCTAACGATTATTGCGCCATTATCAGGTGTCGCCTCACCGGTAATATTGAACGCGTCACCAATATCAGGCAGGTTAAAGGCACTGCCACCACTAAATTTGCAATTGGTTTTAGTTTTGTCAGGGTTAATCACCTCAAACGCAGGAATCTTACCGGTTTTCTCCTCATCAAGGACACCATCGACAGAGTAGCTCCCCCTGAGACCCGAGCTATCCAGGCTAAAAACAATCTCATGCCTTTCATCCGTGTCAAAATCGATCCAGTCCAGGATAAGGGGAAACCCTGAATCTCCGGTTATTTCCGTGCCTTGAGCCGAATAGGCATATAAGCTAACCCAATAGCCAGCCTCCTGCACCTGCCTGACCGCGACCATATGGTTAGCGCTGCGGGTACTCCCGGTAAACGTCTGGAAAATAACCATGGTAACAGCCGCGGCGATTATTCCGCCAAGAGCGATAGCTATTAGCAGCTCAAGCAGAGTAAAACCCTTCTCACCTTTCTTCATCTTCTTCATCTTCATTGTGTTTGAGATTCAGTCGCGACTATACAGAAACTCCACATCGCACGCTCTCATTCGTAATTCGCGGTTTCTGAATTCTCAATACCCCTTTCGTTATCGGTCTACTTTGTAGCCCTCTAATGTGATTTCTACGCCGTCAGCCCAGTAAGGATTGTCGTTAATAAAGGTGTATATCACCTTATCCTGGTTGTATTTGTCCTTGTGCGTGACCACGAGCGATATCTTCTGAAGGCCGTTGTCCATGTCGGCTGGCTTATTGTTTTCGCTATCCCAGGGTATACCTGTTATTTGTTCAACCTTCTCACCATTAATATCGACGCTCCAGAGAGAGTAACCCTCAGGGATACCGTCAATTTTTTGATAAATGGGGTCAGTCACCATCGTCTCAGGGCTGTAACTCTGACTTTTAACATATTCCATCTGCCTTCTGGATAGACTTTCGGCAGTGGTTCGCTCATCGGCAAGAATCAGGACATTAGAGGAAGTAGACAGGGCGCTCATGAAGGCGATGCTAATTACTCCCAGGATGGCTATGGCTAGCAGTACCTCAATAAAAGTTAAGCCCCTGGAGCGGCCTTCAAGAACTCTCCTTACCCGGCTATTCAATCTTAGTTTTTTCATTTTCCCACCATTTCCACAAAGTGTGGCAATTCCCTTGTCCCCACCAAGATTGGTTCGGCTGGCTTGGCCAGCCTCGCAATGCCAGGCGGGGAGTGCGTGCCAATCCCCTTGCCCCACGGGGATTGCTCCGTGCCGATAAATCGGGACTGGCAATGACGGGGGATTTTCGTATCACCAATTCTGTAAATCACCATATATGCCCCGCTAATAATCCTCACCTATAAATTCACCTGCCTATAGACAGAATACATAGCTGATACCATGGCTAGGACAATAAAACCAATCACCAAACCCAGAATTACCGTCGTCACTGGCTGAATAAGCGCCACAACCGCGTTGGTCTTGTCATTAGCATCGGCCTCAAAGCTGTCGGCTACGGTATTCAGCGTGTTCTCGAGGTTACCGGTTTCCTCACCAACCTTCACCATTTGCGTCATCATAGGCAAGAAGATGTTCCTCTTTTCCATAGGTCGGGACAAGCCTTCACCTCTGATTAAATCCTGCTGAACTCCGGTCAGATTCTCATCCACAACCTTATTGCTGATACTATGAATGGTTACGGCCAGAACTTCTGGCAGAGGTAAGCCGACTCTGATTAACAATGACATAGTCCGGCAACAGCGGGAAAGCTCACCGAGCTGGATAACACGCCCAACTAAAGGCAAACGAAGCATCATTTGATCCCGGCGGTACCTACCGGTCGGGGTCCTGCTATAGAGATAGGCTGCGCCAATAGCAATTAGAAACACAAGCAACAGGTAAAGCCCAAATTTGTTAAGCCAACCAGCAACGCCCATAAGGATTCTGGTGGCCAGAGGTAACTCAGCTCCGAGTTGAGAATAGAAGCCGACAAAGGTGGGAAAAACAAGGTTGACCAATATAAATACGACACCAACGGCTACAGCAACTATGATAAGGGGATAGGTCAAGGCCCCCTTTATCTTCTTTTGAGTGACGGTTCCCTTTTCCATATAATCGGCCATTTGCCTCAGCACCACCTCCAGGTTACCACCTTGCTCACCAGCAGCTATGGCCCGGTGGAACATCGGAGAGAAAGCCTGGGGGTATTTGCTTAAAGCGGTTGACAGCGAACTACCACCACGAATATCCGCAGCTGTAGCACCGACTATCTTCTTCAAAGTTTGATTATCTATCTGACTTTGTAGTAAGTCTAAAGAAGTAACAATATCGGTGCCTGATTCAAGGAGTAAGGCTAATTGGCGGGAAAACATGATTATTTCCGCCGGCTTTACCCCGGCAAAGAAGCCTCGCAGTCTCTCTTTATTCAGCCGGGGACGAACTGACTTAAGGCTGAGCACCCGATAGCCGCCATAGGCCAGAAGTTCAGTTGCCGACTCTTCACTAGCAGCCGAAACCTTGCCACTAATTAATTTCTTCTCTTCATCAGCATAAGCTACGTAAGTAAAATTCATGGATGCCCTCCAAACTGCTAAGTTACGACATAGGCATTGCGCAGTATTTCAGAAGGAGTGGTAATACCTTCCTTTACCTTGCGCATACCATCGTTCCCTATAGATACCATACCTTCTTCAAGTGCCCGAGCTCGGATGGTACTACTGTTGGCTTGATTACAAACTAGCTCTCTTATCGAGTCACTCACAGTTAGAATCTCAAAGATTCCCGTACGCCCCAGGTAACCGGTATAGGAGCAGGACTTACAGCCGGTACCATACAGGAACTTGGTTTGCTTCTCCCCCATTTCCTTTTCATAAGCCATCTGCTCGACCAAGGGGGGCTCAACAAGGCGACCACAATCAGGGCAAATGCGACGCACCATCCGCTGAGCGACAACACCAACAACCGCTGAGGCTATCAAGAAGGGCTCTATCTTCAGATCAAGAAGACGGGAGAGTACACCGGCAACCTCATTGGCGTGGATAGAAGACAGCATCAGGTGCCCGGTTAAGGCTGCCTGGACAGCTATGTGAGCTGTCTCGGAATCGCGTATTTCACCGACCAGTATTACATCAGGGTCAAGACGAAGTATGGACCTCAAACCACTGGCAAAAGTAATGCCGGCCTGGGAGTTAACCTGAATCTGGCTAATATCCTTGAATCGGTACTCAGCAGGATCTTCAATAGTAATCATGTTTCTCCCCTGAGTATCAAGGGAACTAATTGAGGCATACAGGGTAGTAGTCTTGCCAGCTCCGGTAGGGCCGCTGATCAGAAGCATACCATAGGGAACCTTGAGCAGACTTTCATACTTTTCCAGGCTATCGGGTAGCATACCAAGCTCTGCTAACCCCAGAGTAGCCAGGGACTTATCCAGAAGCCGCAGGACTGCTGTTTCACCCCAGACAGTGGGAGCGGTAGCGACTCTGATATCTATCGGTCGCCCTTTAGCCTCGGTAGAGAACTGACCATCCTGAGGGCGAAAATGGTCAGCGATATTCATTTCAGCGAGAATCTTAATTCGTGAAATGAGCGCCCGGTGTACGGTCAGTGGTAGAGCCATCGTATCTTGAAGGGTGCCATCTATACGATAGCGTATGCGCAATCTATCTTCTTCTGGCTCAATATGAATGTCAGACGCGCGGGCTTTAACGGCCTCTTCAATTATAAGGTTGAGAGCCTGCACCAGAGGGGTATCAGTAGCAACTCTAGTGGCAAGCTTCTCATCAGTTGTTTCATCAGGGATGGAGATACGAGAAACCTGCTTTTCAATTTCACCATAGGCTTTATAATTGAAGTCAATAGCGTCTCTGACTTCCTGGGCAGTGGCAGCTATAGGCTTAATCCTCATTCGACTCTGGGCGGAAAGAGCCTCCAGAGCAAAGATATCAGTCGGGTCTGCCATAGCCACTTCCAGTGTCTTACCAGATATAGTCATAGGTATGGCATTGTACTTTCTGGCCATCACCTCGGGAATCAATTGTAGTGCCTCAGGTTGGGGCATCTGCCTCAACAGCTTGGCCCGAACCTTATCTGTCTTGACCGGCTTCTCTGCTCCTCGAATAGGTAATTCTTCAATCACAGGTTTAGAACCTGGTTTCTGGACCAGTTTAAGGACTTTTATCTGCTGGTGCTGGGCAAATTGCCGCGCCTCGGGACTAAGCTCCATCGTCACCATAATGACCTTCTCGTCAACACCAACTTCGAAGGCCTTGGTATCAAATAGCATCACCTGTTGAAGGCTCACTTCCTTGTCCCCATCGAGGAAATCGATGCCCGCTCTACGCTGAACGTCACCGATTTCGGCATGAGCCAGAATATCGAAGGTAAATTCAATCCCCGACCGGCCTTTGACTCTGGCCTTCTCCTTTATTCGATAGCCACGGTCGATTAGCGACCTGACCAGTTCTTCCTTTGTCCCAAACCTGACTGGCTCCTCAGGCTTGGCTGGCCGCGCGGCCTGTGCAGCCACCAGTTCCCCGATTTGTTCTCCGTCAATAACCTTTATTCTTTGTTTGCGGGCCAGCTGTTTCGCCTCTTGACTGAGATCAGGAATAGCGACAAGAATTCTGTCAAGGATGCCGGAGTCATACGCTTTATTGGCAAGGCTGAAAATAGTGCCCACCTCTATCTCACGGTCACCACCACCCCCAATGCCTATGGCAATAGTGTAGCTGGTGAAGCCGTCGTCTCTTTGGGCCAGCATATCAAAGGTATGCTCGATTCCCGAGTTCCCGAGGCGTTTAGCACCCTCGGTTACGGTATAACCCTGCTGCTCCAGATACTCTATAATCTGTGCCCTGATCTTCGAATTAGCCTCCATCTCAGGCGTGCCCTTATACACCTTGTGTGACTCGGGCACAGTGTAATTCGCCAACTGGTTGAAGTCAATATTCTTACCCATGTCTCAACTCAAGTTAATCAGGGCGCAACAAGCCACCCCTTTTGTAACCTAAGTACAATTTATCACACAGCACTGGTTTGTCAATAGAACTTTTGGGGGGTATCTCAGTGGTCAGGGGTCCGTGGTCAGGGATTAGGAGTCAGGAGTTGGCAATCAGGAGCTCAACTATCGGCGCACAAGGAGACTGAAGACTGGAAACTGATGGCTGACGGCTGGGTGCTTATGCCCGGGCCTTAACGCCCGCAATCGGGTGCTCGACCGCCTCTATTGGGGCAAACCACTACAAGTGCCTGCGAAGTGGCAATCAGATCTCGCCAAAATCCTCTAGCGCCCTCCGTGGTTTTACCTCCGGTGAAATCCAGCCGCTGCGCAGGGCAAGGGCAACGGCGTGGGCCCTGTCATTGGCATTCAGCTTGCGAAGGATGGCGCTGACATGATTCTTAATTGTCTGCTCGCTTATCGTCAAGATACGGGCGATTTCTTTATTCGAGTTGCCTTCAGCGACGTAGGTTAGAATCTGCGTTTCCCTCTTAGTGAGGGGAGCGGCTACGCCTTCCATAGTCTTGGCAAGACCGCGAAACTGGTTCAAGACCTGCTTGGCAACCTTAGGCCTGGTCATCAAGCTTTCGTTGATGGGATACTCACCACCGTGGGCTCGCCTTATGGTATTGGCCAGTTCATCGCCGGTGGCCCTCTTGCTCAAGCAGCCTGCGGCGGCGGTTTTGATGACCTCAAAAAGCTCTTCATCATTGGGGTCAGGGCTCAGCACTATCACTTTGGTATTCGGATAGTATTGGGCGATCTTCCTGCTCAGGTCAATCCCGCTAAGGCTGGTCAGGTCAGAGCCCAGCAAAACCACATCAGGGAGATTAGCTTCAATCAGCTCCAGCGCATTCTGAGCGGGATCGCACTCCAGCACCTCCAAATCCGATTGTTGGGACAACGCCTGGCGCACGCCGGTCCTGAACATTGCCTGCTCATCAATTATCATCACTTTTATCTTGTCCAACAGTCACCTCCTGACGAAGTCTCGCACCCTCAATCCAGATACTTCCCCGTTTCCGAGACCTGGCTCCGTTGATTTATCGTATAATGTATTCTCTCTGATGTCAATATTATATCATCTTGCGCTGTCGGGCATCCGGGAGTCTTGACAAGCGTCGATGGGGTAGTATAATAGTAGTAGGCCGAAAGTACCGGAGAACGGCGTGGAAAAATGAATCGACGAAGGTCTAATATAGAGATAATAGCAGACATGCTCCGGGTGGGAGAGAATGGTGCTGGCAAGACGGAGATCATGTACAGCGCCAATATGAGCTACGCTCAGATACAAAAGTACCTTGGCTTCCTTGTGAGCCACGGTTTCATCAACAAAGTGAAGCTGGGAAATCCCTCAGTCAGCTATCAGGTAACGGTCAAAGGAGGAGAGCTGCTCAGAAACATAGACAGCATAGTTGAAGTGCTTGAGTTCCGAAACGGCAACGGGCATAACGGCAATGGAGCTTGAGCCCGGAATGTTGTGAAGTCGTACAGGGGTGGCTAGAGTGGAGTGAGGTCACCCCTTATTTGATGCAAAAAATATACAGAAGGAGTTGTTATGACAGGAGCGGTACATGTCTGAGAAAAGAATGCTAATCGTAGATGCCGAGCTGGTGAAGAGAATAGATGACAACCGTGGTGACTTAGGCCGGTCTGACTTTATCAACTTTCTCATTGAGAGCGAGTTGAAGGAAAAAGAGACAGGCAAAAAGCAGGGCGGCGTAACCCGAGATGAATTTCACCAGTTTCAGGAAGGCACGAAAGAGCTATTGCGAAGTTTCCTGGAGTTCTTCATCAGCTACGGGCTGGAGTTGGGTAAGCAGCCTGGCGATAACGAATTCGAGCAATTAGCTCAGAAACTGCAAGGCCTGGGTAGCTCGGCCAAGGTAAAAAGCTCCTAACTTCTTCGCATTTTCCCCGCGACTATATCTCCACAGCTTCAAATAGAACTATCTTCTAGAAAATAATCTCTTCCCAAGCTATTCCGCTATTGCCATACTGTCGTCAACATAGCTATTCCTTCGTTGTCATGCCGAATGACACGGAGGAAAGCCGGAGGGACAGTTATGGCAAGACCAGTCGAGTTACTGCGCCAAGGCAGAAAAGAAGAGCTATGGCAGATGTGCTGCGGCTTCATTGACCTCAGCCTGCAGCAGTTTATGGTTATCCAGAAGAGGCTACTTTTGGAGCAGATTGAGTTATTAAAGAACTGCGAATTAGGCAGGAAGGTAATGCATGGTGCTACGCCCGAGACAATAGAAGAATTCCGTGAACAAGTGCCATTGACCACCTATGGCGATTATTTACCCGAGCTTGTGGAAAAGAGAGAGGATCTGTTACCAACCAGGGTCGCCAGATGGGTGCGAACTTCGGGCCACACAGGTGAGTATGACGTTAAGTGGATACCCGCTTCACAGGGATTTCTTGATGAATACGAGAAGATAGCCACAGGTGTGTTTCTTTTCACTATGTGCGACAGGCGGGGCGATACCTCTAAGGTTAAGGAACATCTTAAGGTGCTATACACCGTCGGCCCTCCCGAATACGGAAGCGGCCTCGGTGTCCAGTTGACACAGAAAGCGGTTAACTATGATTTACTGCCTTCCAACCGCAACGAGATTACGTCGTTTCGCGAAGTAATACAGGCCGGGTTCAGGGAGGCTTTGTATCGGGGACTGGATGGATTTGGCGGGTTATCTTCCGTCCTGGTAGCCGTGGGCGAGCAGCTCCAGCAGCAGTCGGGTAAGATAAAGATTACCTCTTTGTTATCTCACCCCGCTGCTCTGTTCCGTGTAGTAAAGGGATTAACCAGGAGCAAGCTGGCTCATCGCCCTATGCTACCCAAAGACTTATGGTCTATCAAGTTTATTGGTGGCGGTGGTGCAGATTGCGCTATATTCGGAAAAAGAGTCGAGGAACTATGGGGGCGCCATCCCTTAGAGGCTTATGGCGGTTCAGAAGGGGGAATGTGCGCTTGTCAAACCTGGGATTACGAGGGCATGACTTTTGTCCCTAGCCTTAATTTCTTTGAGTTCATCCCCGAAAGAGAATGGTTCAAGTGGCAACTGGACCATTCTTATCGACCGAAGACTGTTTTACTTGACGAGGTAGAAGCTGGAAAGGTTTACGAGATAGTCATCACCAATTTTCATGGTGGTATCATGACCAGATATCGGCCCGGTGACCTGATAAAGATAGGTTCATTGCGAAACGAGAGGCTCAATATCGACATTCCTCAGATGACATTCCATAGCCGGGCCGACGACCTGATCGATATCACGGGTTTCGGTCACCTGACCGAAAGGATAATCTGGGAGGCAATTGAGGGCGCGGGTATTCCCTATGCCGATTGGACAGCGCGTAAAGAGGCAAAAGATGGCAAACCCATTCTGCATCTCTACCTTGAACTTAAGGACGACTTCATTGCCAGCGAGCAAGCCGTAGCGGCAGCGATATATGATGCGCTCATAAAACTGGACAGTGTGTATCACTATAACATTTACGATGCTTACGGCGACCCCGAGACCGTGCTCGGTCTAAAACCCGTAGAAGTCAGCTTCCTTCCCGATGGTACCTTCACCCGTTATATCAACGAACGGCAAGCTGGGGGAGCCGCACTCGGGCACTTGAAGCCACCACACATAAATCCTTCCGAGAAAGTCCTCTCCCTGCTTGGGGTCCGCAAGGTTGAGGTCGAGGCTGCCGTACCCGTAACGGAAGCCGAACGCACGGCCGCTTGAGGACAGCGGCGCTATTCTGGAAGTAACTGGCCTGTTGCCGAGGCCAAGTTTCTGATGGCGCCCTTCTAATTGTCAGTTTGAGGCCTTCATATATATTGCCGATTCCGCAGGTCACAAAGGCAAACCTCAAGGCTCGTTGAGCGTCAAAGACTCGTAGGCGGAGTACATCTGGTACTTCTGGAGGATTACCTTAGTCCTTCTTGACAGCTTCACGAATTGCATCAATAATAGGTTTGTGCTGCAAAAGGTGATGCGATGAATACCCATGCTTTGATTCCCTTAGTCGCCACCGTGGCCTATGTCCCGTTATTGGCTATCGTCCTCATAAGCCGCCCATGGCAACCACAACAAAGGCTCTTCTTCCTTTTCCTGGTTCCTGCCATGCTTTGGAGTGCCACGGACATATTCTTCCGCAGCAGCATCTTTAACGACGAACAGCAGAAGCTCCTTCTGGTCAAGATGGTCCTTTTTTGCGCTGTCTGGATGATCGTTCAATATCGTTATTTCATGCAGTCTTTCTACAAATCAGATGTGGCCAAGAAACCTTTTGCTTACATTATCCTGGCAGTCTTCACTGGGCTATTAGTAGCGCCGAACCTTGTCCCGTATGGTCAACCTGGCATTGAGCATGGTATTGCCTTTGCCAGGCTCAACGGGGATATTATCAACATGCATGTTAATTATGGTCCGTTCGTATATACAATTGCTGCTGTGTTTCTTGCCATCACCGCCAGGGATATGTACGGACTCATACGCAAGCTCAAGGTTCCTGAAAACGTTGAGCAGCGCAACCAGATTATCTATCTGTTCATAGGCCTCGCCTGTTTGGCTATTTTCGGCATTGTCACTTTCCGGTTCTCCGCAGAAGGAATCCCTGTTGGCCATATTGGCAATTTTCTGAATGCCTGTATCTTGACCTATGCTGTCGTAACCCACCGTTTGCTGGATGTCAGGGTTGTAGCGCGCCGGGCCATTATGTACATAGTTCTTTATGGCGGCAGTCTGGGCATACTATTGGTAGTTGCCTGGCTCATTTCTTATTTCAGCTCTAGTCATGTAGTTGAATTCGAGACCATAGCGTTATTCATCGGACTGGGATTCTCCGCCGTCCTCTTTCTTGTACACAGGATGCGAGATTTCTGGCAAAGGAAGGTGGAAGAGGCTTTTATCGGAGAGAGATATCATTATCGCACTCTGCTATCCAAATTCATTACCACGATACAAAATGTTTCTAGCATGAAGCAGTTTGGTGACGGTTTTGTGTCGCTGGTTTCCCAGTCTATTGGCTGTCACAGAGCTTGTCTGCTTTTGCCCGAAGCCCAGGAGGAAGGGTTCAACACTCGATTCGTTTACCCTCCTGCAAAAGACAATCCCATGAGTGAATTGAAACTAAGATCGGATAATCCCATCGTGACGTGGCTGAAGAAAAACAGAATCTTGCTGCACGAGAGAAATCTCTCAATCTTTCCTGAATTCAAATCCATTTGGCAAAAAGAGATAGAGGCAATCCGACTAGCTGGAATAGAGGCATTTGTTCCCCTAGTAAACGTGGAGGAGTTGGTAGGTATTCTGGTAGTAGGCGAAAAATGGGACGGAACGTCCTATACGGTTGAGGACTTTCACCTACTGAATGAGATCGGTGCCCAGGTGGCAGCGAGCATGGAAAAGGAATACTCCCATGAACAGTTGAAGGAACAAGAGGCGGAAATGAATCTGGTTAACCGTCTAACCACAATCATAACATCCAGCATGAGCATTAACCTGATATTTGAAGCCTTCGTCGAGGAACTGAAGCAAGTGGTGGATATTGATTGGGCAACAATTGCCATGGTTGACGGTGATGAAGTGTATTTTCTAGCCCTAACCGGTACAGTGGAGTCCGCTTGGCAACTGGAAGAAAGGATACCGCTCAAAGGAACAGCTACAGAGTCGGCGTGTCGCGAGAGGCGGGCAGTATACGAACCTGATTTGAGACGGCACCACAGGTTTTCAACCTGGCAGAATTACCTGAAGCAAGGAGTTTCTTCAGTTGTTTACCTGCCATTAAGCGTCGCTGACCGTACTATTGGCACCTTGGTTCTGGCCAGCCACAAACATAATGCTTACGACCGCAGCCAAATAAGACTTCTGGAGAAAGTGGCTTTGCAGATCGCTGCGCCAATTGAGAATGCTCAACTTTATGCCCGGGCGGAACAGAAGTCTCGCATTGATGAGCTTACCGGGTTATTCAACCGACGTTATTTTGAAGAGCGACTCAAGGAGGAAATTGCCCGGCACTCTCGTTATGGTAATGCATTCTCCGTGTTCATGCTTGACCTGGATAACTTCAAGACCTATAACGACGTATACGGACATCCTGCCGGCGATAGTCTATTGAGCCAGATGGGCAGCATGGTTAAGTGTTCTATCAGGGATGCTGACCAGGCATTTCGATATGGTGGCGATGAGTTTGTAGTCATTTTACCTCAGACACCTAGGGACGATGCTTACGTCGTAGCTGACCGGGTTAGAGAGCAGATTGCCGGAGAAATGGAGCAAAGGTCGATCACCGTGACCTGCAGCATCGGTTTAGCTAGCTATCCTGTTGATGGAGTAATAGCCGAGGAGCTTGTGATTGCAGCTGATACTGCTCTTTATTATGCTAAGTGGACTGGAGGTAATCGAATCTACTTCTCGTCCAAGGCTATCTCTGAGTCGCCCGATAATGGAAAGAGTTCTGGCAGGCGTGATGGCTTGAGTGCTGTCTATGCCTTAGTCTCAGTAGTGGAGTCTAGAGACCCATATGTCTACGGTCACTCCAGGAAAGTAAACGCTTATGCTGTGGCTTTGACGGAAGCACTTGGACTGCCGCCTGATGAGGTATCTAGCGTGAGTACTGCTGCTTTGCTTCACGACATTGGTAAAATTGGCATTCCCGATGAAGTTCTTAACAAGAAAGAGCAGCTTAGTAGAGAGAATTGGGAAGCGATCAAAGCTCATCCTCGTTTGGGGAAGAACATTGTCTCCAGTATACCCCAGCTTGTTCACTGCGCAGATAGTATTCTATACCACCATGAAAGATGGGATGGCAGTGGCTATCCTGCAGGGCTGAAAGGCGAAGAGATTCCCATAGGAGCTCGCGTCATCGCTATAGCTGATAGCTTTGAGGCTATGACTTCTGCCCGTCCTTACCGTCCCCCACTATCCCGCGAAGAGGCATTAGAAGAGCTCAGACAGGGCGCCGGGGGTCAGTTTGACCCTAAGCTGGTGGAGGTCTTCATAGGCGTTATTGCGGCTGGACTTCCCGGTAAGGTAAACATGAATCAAGACGTACTCATCTAGTGAACAGATGCGACCCCACTAACTGCAGTCTACATACCTAAATCCATATTAGCTGGTAATAACCGAAGGGGATGCTCAACAACAGGTTTTGTGTCACTATTTCGTCACGTCACCATAGGTGTCTATGCAGGGTCTGGGCGGTTCCGCCGAAGTAAGAAGCTCTTAACTTCCTCGCATTTTCCCCTGCGACTTCATCCCCACAGCTTCGAATAGAACTATGTTCTAGAAAATAATCTCTTCCCAAACTACTCCGCTATTGCCATACTGTCATTAACATGGCTATTTCTTCCTTGTCATGCCGAATGACACCGAGGAAAGCCGGAAGGACAGTTATGACAAGGCCAATTGAATTACTACGTCAGAGCAGAAAAGAAGAGCTATGGCAAATGTGCTGCGGCTTTCTTAACCTCAGTCTGGAGCAGTTCATGACTATCCAGAACAGATTGCTTCTGGAGCAGATTGAGCTGCTGAAGAACAGTGAGCTAGGCAGGAGGCTGATGCATGGTGTCATGCCTGAGACGGTGGAAGAATTCCGACAACAGGTGCCATTAACCACCTACACCGATTACCTGCCTGAGCTTGTACAGAAGAACGAAGACGTATTGCCGGCAAAGCCTACAATGTGGGTGCATACCGTAGGCAGGATTGGTGAATATAACTTCAAATGGGTCCCCTTGCCGGAGAGGTTTTTATGTGAGTTCGAGCGGGTGGCTGGCGGTATCGGGCTCCTGGCTTCCTGCAACTCTCAAGGCGATTTTCTCATGAAAGAACATCTGAAAACACTGGCTACTATGGCGTCCCGAGATTATGGGTCGGGCATCGTGGCATATCTCATGCAACAGGCACTTGGCTTTGACCTCCTGCCCTGCGACATGGCAGAAATGACATTTCAAGAGAGGGTAGAAGCCGGTTTTGCAGAAGCCTTATCCCGGGGACTTGATGCTTTTGGCGGTTTGCCGTCTATCTTAGCCTATGTCGGGGAGATGTTTAGGCAAGGAGCAATACGTGTAGACACGCGTTTTCTGCTATCTCATCCGAGGGCATTTGCCTGTTTCCTCAAAGGATTGATCAAAAGCAAACTGGCGCGTCGTTCCCTATTGCCCAAGGATTTGTGGTCCGCTAAGGTGGTCGTCGGAGGAGGCGCCGATAGTGCCGTCTTCCGGGAAAAGGTGGAGGAACTGTGGGGAAGGAAGCCTCTGGAGATATACGGTGCCACCGAGGGCGGAGTCTATGCGACCCAGACCTGGGACCGTGAAGGGATGACCTTTATTCCCAACCTCAACTTCTTCGAATTCATCCCTGAAAGAGAGTGGTTCAAATGGCAATTGGACCATTCCTACCGGCCCAAAACTATCCTGCTGGACGAAGTGAAGGCCGGTGAGAAATACGAGATAGTTCTCACCAATTTCCACGGTGGTATTATGACGAGATACCGGATTGGTGACGTAATAGAGATAACCTCGCTGCGAAATGAGAAGCTCAACATCGACATTCCCCAGATGGTATTCCATAGCCGTGCCGATGATCTCATTGATATTGCTGGTCTTGGCCGGCTGACGGAGAAAGTAATCGGCGAGGCGGTTGAAAACACGGGCATTCCCTATGTGGATTGGGTGGCTCGCAAAGAAATAGTTGGCAGTAAGCCTGTATTGCACCTCTATCCTGAACTTGAAGCTGGCTATATTGCCAGTGAAGAAAGCTTGGCGACAGCTATACGGGAACAATTCAAGAAGCTAGACAGGAAGTATCGGAGCAATTTCTATCGGCTTATTGGTGACATGGAGACTGTGCTTGATTTAACGCCAGTACAAGTCACCTTGCTTCCTAGAGGTGCCTTTTCCAGTTATGTCGCCCGACGGCAGTCTGAGGGAGCTAGTCTGGAAAGCTTAAGACTGCCGCATGTTAATCCTTCCGAGGATGTGCTCTCTTTGCTAATGACTCCCAGGGTTGAGGTGGAGGCCGTGCCGGCGACCGAAGCCGAACGTGCGGCTGCGTGATGGCGGCAGCATGGTTTGGAGAAAACCAGGATGCGGTGCAAAGACACTGAAGGGCGAGGTCAAACCTCGCCCTTTCGCTTATCACTCTAAGCCTTTCGTAGATCCTCCTCCAAGCAGCTCAGAATGCGAAGAGTGAGGCTTTAAGGTTGCTATATGTGAGAGAGGGAGCTATGACCAAAATACTTGGTACCTTCTAGCGATTACCTTAGTTATCTTGACAGTTTTCGAATTTCCGTGAATAATAACTTCCTATTAGAATGAATCGCAAAAGTGGCTACACACCAATCAGGCGACTTGGCCTCTGCTATGATTGTGAAGCTGGTGAAACAGCCAAGGCAATCCTGTGATGGGGCACAAAGTCGCCACGCGCCTTTCAGATGCCTGCAATGACGTCAAAGAAGAGCTCAAAATGAGACGCGAGGCTGTGTTAGAATTGACGTGTTTGACTATATGATGGTGATGTCATGGGTAACGAGATTCTGATTCCGTTGATCGCGACGATTGTTTATGTCCCTTTATTTGTCATTGTGCTATCTAACCGACCATGGCAACAGAGGCATAAGCTATTCCTCTTGTTCCTGATCCCTGCCGTACTCTGGAGTCTCACCACGTTCCTCAGTATGAGGAGCCCGGCAGGGTCATTGACAACCAACAAGTTGCTCGATGTCAGAATCGTACTTTGTATCGCCATCTTGATGCTAGTCCAATTCCATTACCTCGTACGTTCGTTTTATCAGTCTGAACGCACCAGGATACCGTTGGCCTATGTTTTCCCAATAGCTACCATTGCGCTGGCAGCATCGGGCCAAATCCCAGAGGCCGTTGATCCTGTTGTAGTCTATGGTCCGTGGATTACTGCTATCGGTTTGCTTTTTCTTTCCACAGTGGGCATCAGAGATGTATATTCTTTGATACAGAAGTACCGGCTCTCGCCAAACCCAGCGGAGCGCAATCAAATTGTCTATTTACTTGTTGCCATCGCCATCCTGACAGTGTCCTTTTTTGGCGCTGTTGGTCCCCGTGGAGGCGAATTCCCTGTAAGCCATATTGGCAATCTGATCATTGCCTGTATCTTGACCTACGCTGTGGTGACCCATCGACTGGTGGATATCAATGTTGTATTTCGCCAGGCTCTTATATACGCGGTCCTCTACGGAGGCGGTATTGGCATCGTCCTCGCACTTGTTTGGGTTGCTTTGCACCGCGGCGGCGATACAAGTGAATTTGCAGCTCTAGCCGCGATTACCGGTCTGGGAATGCCGGCTATTCTGTTTCTTGTTCACAAGGTGCACGACCTTTGGCAAAGGAAGGTAGAGGATGCTTTCATGGGGGCAAAATCCTTCTACCGCAGGCAATTGTCTCAGTTCACCACCGGGATACACAATGTTCCTACCCTGGAGGAGTTGGGCAACGGATTCATATCACTGCTTGCTCAGTCCCTTGACTGCCGGAGGGCCTGTCTGCTTCTGCCCCAGGCCACGGAAGGAGGTTTTAGCGCCCAGTTTATCTACCCTCCTGTAGAAGACAACCCTATGGGGGAGTTGAAGTTAATGAGAGATAGCCCTATTGTGACGTGGCTTGAGCGCAAAAGCACCATATTGCCGGAGAGGAGTCTCCATATCCTTCCTGAATTCCAGTCTATATGGGAAGAGGAGAGGGAGGAAATCCAACTGGCGGGAGTGAAAATGTTCGTTCCCTTGATGAACAGAGGGAAGACTGTGGCCATTGTAGCAATAAGTGAGAGGCGGGACGGTAGGCTTTACTCCGTTGAGGATATCGACTTATTGGAATCCATTACCGCTCAGGTGGCAGCGAGCATGGAAAAGGAGTATTCTCGTGAGCGTTTGAAGGAACAAGACCAGGAAACAACCTTACTTAACCGTTTGACCTCAATTATAACCTCCAGCGTGAGTATCCAAATGATATTTGAAGGTTTCGCCCAGGAATTAAAGAAAGTGGCGGATATTGATTGGGCAACAATTGCTTTACTTGATGGAGAGGACCTTCTCTTTATGGTCCTATCCAGCACAATAGGGTCTGCCTGGCAGCCGGGTGAAAGGATACCACTCGAAGGGACGGCTACGGAGATAGTATGCCGGGAAAAGAAAAGCTTGTATGAACCTGATTTGAAACGACATCAGAGGTTCTCGACTGCGGAGACTCACCTGCAGCAGGGGATTCGTTCTGTTGTTCATCTACCATTGAGTGTTACAGACCGTACTATCGGCAGTCTGATTCTGGCCAGTCGCGAACCCAACGTTTACAACCGCAGGCAAATAAAGCTTCTGGAAAAGGTGGCTTTGCAGATCGCTGCGCCGATCGAGAATGCCCAACTTTATGCCCGGTTGGAACAGAAGTCTCGTATTGATGAGCTCACCGGCCTATTTAATCGACGTTATTTTGAAGAGCAACTCAAAGAAGAGCTTGCCCGCCATTCTCGTTATGGTGACGTGTTCTCTATATTCATGATTGACCTGGATAACTTCAAGGCCTATAACGACGTATATGGGCATCCCGCCGGGGACATCCTGCTGGGCCATATAGGGAGAATCATCAAAGGCTCCGTCAGAAATGTTGACCGCGCTTTTCGCTACGGCGGAGACGAATTCGTCGTCATTCTGCCCCAGACAGCCAGGGACGCTGCTTATGTCGTGGCTGAGCGAGTTCTAAGGCAGATTGCAGAGGAGATGGAGAAGAGGGCAATTGCGGTGACCAGCAGCATTGGTTTGGCCAGCTATCCCGCAGATGGAATGCTGTCCGGTGAACTTGTTGACATGGCTGATACCGCCCTTTATCACGCTAAACGGACAGGAGGTAATCGAATCTTCCTTTCCTCCAAGATTCTGCCTAAACTGCCAGATGCCGGGGGAATTCCCGGGATTGGTACCAGACCCAACAGTTTGAGCGAGGTGTATGACATAGCCTCGGCAGTGGAGGCCAAAGATCCCTATACTTATGGCCATTCTAAGAAAGTTAACATTTATGCCGTGGCTCTGGCGGAAAAGATCGGACTATCGCCTGATGAGGTGTCTGTGTTGAGCGCGGCTGCTTTGCTTCACGACATTGGCAAGGTCGGCGTACCCGACAGAGTGCTTAACAAAAAGGGGAAGCTTACCAAGGAAGATTGGGAAGCGATCAAAGCTCATCCAAAGTTGGGGGCAAATATCATCGGTAACATACCCAGGCTAGCCGCTGCGGTAAATAGTATTCTATATCACCATGAGAGGTGGGATGGTACGGGCTATCCTGAAGGACTGAAAAAGGAAGAGATTCCCCTGGAAGCTCGCATCCTCGCCCTGGTTGATAGCTTCGAGGCTATGACTTCCGCCCGTCCTTACCGTCCTGCCCTGTCTCTTGAGGAGGTAATAACGGAACTCAGGCAGGGTGCCGGGCTTCAGTTTGATCCTAAGCTGGTTGAGGTCTTCATCGGCATTGTCGAGGCCGGACTTCCTGAGAAGATCAAGATAGGGCGAGATGCATCCGGTGGGCGAACGGGTCGGTAGTGTAGCTGGACACCTTTACCCGACATCAGAATCTAGATGCAAAATGACAGGCTTGAATTCCGAGATAAATTTGAAGAGCATTTGTCTGATTTGTGCTGGATGTAAATCATACTGATTTCTTTGCTCACGCATTGAAGTCGGTAAATATATCCGACCTTGATTAGATACTTGTGACTTGAAATGCCATTTTGGGAAATATATTCGTATTTCTACAGTCTGTCCTTAAGAACCTCGTTCCCTTACCGGCACCTTCTGGAAGACCTGAGTAATACATTGAAGGCCAAAGAAAGGGAAGATATTTTAGATGCCGGCTGTGGGCCAGGACTGGCAATAGAAAGAATCGTTGAAGAAAATGAAGGAAAGGGAATAAGCATCACGGGGCTTGACTTTAGTGAGAGGATGATAAGACAGGCTCACAACAGATGCAGAAATTTCGCTAATGTGACGCTTCAAGTTGCCGACTTGAACAAAAGCCTGCAGTTTCCCGAAAGTTTCTTTCATAAAGTGATTTGCTGTAATACGCTTTATGCCCTTGAGGATCCTCATAGAGTCATTTCTGAATTTCATCGAGTCTTGAAGCAGGGTGGTGCGGTGATAATTGCCAATCCAAAACCAAACGCCGGAGAAAAGGCACTCATAAGAGAACACATAGTGGCGCTTGGCAGACTCACTCCCGTTTACAGGAGAATCCACCATATTCTTGTGTCTGTTCTGCTTCTTCCCGTGAATCTGGTTGCTGTCACGATAAATAGGGTCATTGTTGAGAAGGGGAGAAGGGGAGAATATCACTTCTTGGCCAAGGAGGACCTGCAGCGACTTTTCCAAGAGGTCGGCTTCAGGAATATCGATATAGGTTCCTGCTACGCTGATCAAGATTGGTTAGTGAGAGCTGAAAAATAGAAATGTCGGCAAAACATGCCTGCATCAGCAATTCCACACCGATGCGGCGTCCTAGCCTCATGGTTCGCTAAGACCGTTGATTCAGCATTTCCTCATCACAACGCATATGTTGCGGGAGAAATCCCTGATCGGGAAATGGTAAGACCCCTCCGGCACCATAGTAATGATTTCCCAACCAGTCTTGATTAATATTTTTCGTAGCTCGCCATAAGAGAAGAGGTGGTAATAGCGGTGGACCGTCTTCTCCTTCAATCTCCAAGGAACCTGCTGTTCCTTGGATCTGAACCAGAACCTTGTCTGTCCATGGTTCCACACAGTCAAAAAGGCCTCACTCCGGGGCCTCAACACCCGCCTTAATTCTACGAACGCCTCTTCCCTTTCTCTCTTCCCCCTGATGTGGTGATAAGTGGCCACTGAGATCACAGAATCGAAGGTATTATCAGGGAAGGGCAAGAATAACGCGTCGGCGACGGCTAAGTTGACATAAAACTGCAATTTCGCGGAATATCTCACAGCATGTCTCAGCATAGCAGGGGAGGTGTCCACTCCCCAGAGTTCAAAACCACGCCTGAAGGGCAAGAAATCGGGTCCATGAGCGCAACCGACATTGAGCAGCTTGCCACCTTGCCATCTTGCTGCTAAGGCAGACAGTTCTTCTTCTAATAACGGCCAATGCCTTACGCGATACCAGCTTTCAGCTATTTGGTCGAACACCTCCCTATTTGTGGTCATACCTGCACTCTGTTAGACTTTATCATATTATCACATGAGGAAAGCATCTCGAACTATTTCTGGAGTGACCCCTGTAGCAGTTATGGCCAAACCATTCGCCTGCCCTGGCAAGTGTGTCTACTGTCCAGGTTCACCCGAGGCACCCAAGAGCTACACTGTAGAGTCTCCGGCAGTGCTGCGAGCCCGACGTTGCGATTTCGACGCAAGGGAACAGGTTGAGGCTAGGCTCAAAACGCTCGCTCAGATGGGACATAGCCAGGACAAGATAGAGCTTATTGTTATGGGCGGCACTTTCCTCTCTTATCGTCTGGACTATCAGTATAAGTTCATTAAGGACTGCTATGATGCTCTGAACGAAATCACCTCCGACGATTTGGAGGAAGCCAAAAAACTAAATGAAAAAGCCCAACACCGCTGCGTGGGATTGTGCATCGAGACCAGACCTGACTTCTGCGGAGAGGAAGAGATAAGGCGCATGCTTGATTTCGGCACCACAAGGGTAGAGCTCGGGGTGCAGACATTAGACGATGAGATCCATCGCTTGACAAAAAGAGGACATGGGATAGCTGAAGTTATCTCAGCAACCAGGCTATTAAGAGATTGCGGCTTCAAGGTCTATTACCATTGGATGCCTGGTTTGCCAGGGTCGACGCCCCACCATGACCTGGAACTATCACGGCAGTTGTTTGGGGATGAACGCTTTCGACCTGACGGGCTCAAGCTTTATCCCACGCTGGTAGTTCGAGGCAGCGAACTAGAGAACTGGTATCGCGAGAATCGCTATCGACCCTATGGCGATGAGGACATGATTGATTTGCTCATAGCTGTCAAAGCCCTGATTCCCAAATATGTAAGGATTTCGAGGTTGATGCGTGATATTCCCAGCAAATTTATCATTGCCGGCAGCAGAGACTTAGCGCTAAGAGGAACCATCAAGAAGAGAATAGAGCTAATAGGTCTTCACTGCAGTTGCATCCGTTGTCGGGAATACGGGCATCGCCTGAGAGATGACTGGACAATTGGCGAGCCATGGCTGACTAGACTGGATTATGAGACTCTGGGTGGGAAGGAAATCTTCCTTTCCTACGAGGATGAGAACGAGACCTTGTTTGGCTTACTTAGGTTGAGGATAAATGATAGAAAGGCGATTGTCAGGGAGTTGCACGTTTTTGGTCCGGAAGTTCCCCTGAGCGGCAGACTAGAACGAGCCGCCCAACACCACGGTCTAGGCGAGAACTTGCTTCGAGAGGCAGAGAAAATCGCTACGCAGGAATTCAAGGTCGATAGATTATCAGTGCTGAGCGGTATTGGTGCCCGTGAGTATTATCGTTCGCTTGGTTATCGTCTGGAAGAAACCTATATGGTCAAAGAATTTGCCAAGCTGCCAGAGAGCCCTGGGAGAGACTATTCAACAATCCATCCTGGGCACAGTGGGAGAGTGAGCTAGTCTGCTCTCAGGTGTTGGTCACCATCAGCGATTCGGTGGACAATCTCTTTAGATATATTGACAGCGGATAATGGCCATACTTATAATGAACCCAACGTATTGCAACGCGTATTGAGTCAATTGAGCGGCTCGGACCTTGAAGAAACCAAGGAAAGGAGAAAGAGCAGATGGATAATGAGGTAAGACCAACCTGGAAGTTGGCTTGGGGATTGTGGTGGCGGATGTTCCTTATCGGCCTGGGGATATCCGTGGTGATTGGGGTGATCCTATCTATCCTATTCTTGTTTGGTGTAGTATGCATACCCTGGGGATCTTGCTTCGGATGGTTGCCCGGAGTGTAGTGACGATTTGTCATTGCCGATCTGACAAAGGTGTAGTGGTTGCGGAGTCGGGCGGGGTTGCAGTAGGCACGCCTGTCGGGTCGGTGGTCGTTCCGGTTTCGGGGTATTGACAAGGGAAGCTTCTAACTATATCGTTATATAGAAACAGGAGGGGCACAAAGATGGAGAAAACGTGGAAGCCAACTGTCGGTGGCATACTAGCCATAATTGCCGGGGCTGTTCAGGTGATCTTGGGCACACTAGGTGCCACAGGAGTTGGTTTCTTAGGTGGAATTTTCGGCATAGGATGGTTGAGTGTCATTTTTGCCCCGTTAATCGTACTCGGGATAATTGCGATAATAGGCGGCGTATGCGCCCTGACAAGAAGAATTTGGGGATTGGCGCTCACAGGATCTATATGCGCACTCGTTGGGCCCTGGTTCATTCTCGGGGTGCTTGCCATTATATTCGTCAGTCTGGGAAAGGGCGAATTCAAGTAGAGTCTGGGGCTCGTGAGTTACTATAGTTGCCGATGTTGTGAGTCGATTACGTTTGAGGAGTCAGGCAGTCGTAGACTGCTGCTGTGGAAATTATAGGTACATAGTATAAAGGAGGCAAAATGGAAAGGTATCCTTTTCTACGGTTTGCAACCGCTGTTTTGAGGGTCCTTGGGTGGATAGTGTTAATAGCTGGTGCTCTTGGCTTTCTTGTTGTCGGAATTCTGATGGGCGGGTTCATGGGTGCTATCACAGCTGTTGGGGGGATAATAGCCTCTTTCCTGGCCTGGCTGTTCTTGCTGGCAACCAGGGAGATCTTCTACCTGCTCATCCAGGTCGAAGAGAACACCAGAAACACGGCTGAGCGCATCACCATTAAATAGAAATCAAGCCAAGACCAAATCTATGCCTTGGTGATCATATAAAATGAAGAAGCTAAGCTCTGTTTTCCGGAAAGCTAGAAAAGGAAGCAGACCGTTGGAGTATCATTTCCTGCCATACGTGACTGGGGTTTTGAGAGTCTTGGGGTGGGCAGTGCTGGTAATTGGCGTCATTGGTTCAATTGTTCTCGGACTGGAGATCTTGGAAAATGGATTGATGATTGGGGAAACTGAACTAACAGGGCAAACTGAACTGATAGGTATGGGGCCGGGTGTTTCCATGATTGTATTGGGAATAGTTGGCTCCTTTCTAGCCTGGCTACTCTTGCTTGCAAGCAGGGAACTAATCTACTTGTTCATCCACGTGAAAGAGAACACAAGAAGCACAGCCGGGCGCCTTGCGAAGGGATGAGATTGACATAAAGTCCGCGCCTCAGCAAGTTATGCGAATCAGCATAGTGACTTTCTTTCGTGCAATAGACTCGTCCATGTTTGCCCACGAAATTTGACCTTTATCGCCTCTGATTTTCTCTCAATCTGCAGAGCGGCCTTTTGTTTGCTGTGGCGCTTTATTGCACGTCCGTGCTTGAAACAATTCAGGTTTACAAATCCTTTTGCCACGACCTTCTAGTCAAATGAAGGTGTTTTTCAACCTGAATATTTCTGCCTCAACATTGCTGCTTTGTTCTCTTAGGTGCTTTATAGCTTGTTCTATCTTGTCGTGTCTACGGGCATCATTGAGGTCAGCTACTCTATTGTATAGACCAGTCCGCCTGCCGACCTTGAAATTGAGTCTCTCTTCGTCCGGCAGGGACAGATAACTGTCTATGATACCGAGGCATCTCCCTTTGTCATCTGGCATTTGGCCTTCGACTTCCATCAACAGGTTGAGTATATGGTCGCTCTTGAGATAGCTGGTGACCTCCAGGTTTTCGACAAAAGCAGCTATTTCCTTTACTACTTCGTCCTCTGTTTGCAGCTCGAAATCTCCCTCCCGCATTCTGGTCCACAGCGGCATGGTTGGAGAGATGTGAAGGCTGCGTAGCCTGATGTAATCGGGGTCGATTTCGTTTAACACCCTGGCTGTTTCCTGAGCATGTTCTCGAGACATTCTCCTGCCGCCGAGACCAGGCATAACATATTCGCACAGCGAAATGCCTGCTTCCTTCACTTTCTTCCCACCTTCAATATGGTTTTCAGCTGTGCAGCCCTTTTCCATATAGGCCAACAGAGGGTCATAGCCGGTCTCCAGTCCGATGTGAACCCTGTCCAGCCCAGCGTCCTTGAGTTCCTTCAACTCCGCTAGCGACTTCCTGGCTGCTGTATGGGACCGGCCATACGTGGTTACTCTATTTAAGCTGGGAAAGGTCTTCCTCAGGAAAGAAATCACCTGGATAAGCTCTGAAGTACGCATGATCAGGGTGTTGGAATCCTGAAGGAACGCCGTCCCGCCTCCTCTGGCTAGCCACAGAGCAACGTGGCATGCACATTGCCCATATTCGGGTTGATTACAGAGCGTCGCTGCCACTTCTCTAACTTTATCGCCATAGCCCATCTTCCAGGCCATTTCCCTGATACCTTCGCTGACAGCCTTAACTGCCTCAATATCTCTCACAATTTCCCCGACTGGCCTCAGCTCGAACTTAGCACCCTTATATACGGGACAGAACTGACATCTATTCCAGGGGCAATTCCTGGTCGCTCTTATCAACAGGGAGCAAGCTTCACTTGGAGGTCTTATAGGACCCAGCTCAAAGACATGGCCCAGCTTCTCTGCAGTCGAGTAATCCAGCATTTTTCATATCTTAGCGTGCTCAAGGCGAATAGGCAAATAGACTTCAGCCTCCACATCATGATAATATCGGTATCTCCAAATGAATCAGGTTGAATTGATTTCCTTCGATGCTGAGGGGACACTGGTAACTCCCGATTTCAGCGAGACGATATGGCACGAAGCCATCCCTGCGCTTTACGCCCAGAAACAAGGGCTTGATTTTGCTCAGGCCAAGAGACGCATCGTCGAGGAGTATAGCAGAATCGGCGACCAGAGGCTCGAATGGTATGATATCGAATACTGGTTTGACTATCTTGGTTTGGGCTCCTCCGAACCAGTGATACAAAGTTGCCTGAACAGAATACGCTATTATCCCGAGGCAATTGACGTCATCTCTTCTCTAGCCAGTGAGTACAAGCTGATTGTTGCCTCAGGTACGCCGTTGGAGCTACTGCACCTCCTGCTGCAAGATATGAAGCCCTATTTTGTGCGAGTTTTTTCTTCCGTGTCGCATTATAAAGAATTGAAAAGCCCCGATTTCTACCTCAGGATATGTGCAGAGATGGGAGTGAAGCCAAACCAGGTCATCCATGTGGGTGATAATTGGCAATTTGATTTCCTCAATTCCCGACAAGCTGGCATAAATGCTTTTTATATTGACAGGTCGGGGGAAAACCATCACGAATCTCTTAGCGATCTGACTCAACTAAAGGACCTTCTGGTGTACCCGATATAAGAAATATGCTTCTTTCCGGTGCGAGGGCAGCCGCCAACCCTAGACATTGTCAGTCATTTTGAGTTAGAATGTGGTATCCAACCCATGCCAAACCACAGCAAAGTAGAGTTCGAAAGCGTCCCTCTCCAGAATAAATTCGACGTGTCCACGGCAGAGCTCAAGGAAATGGCTAAGAAGCTGCGCCGTCACGTAATCAGCATGATAGCTACAGCAGGCAGTGGTCACCCGGGCGGCTCTCTATCGGCAGCTGATATCATCACAGCGCTCTATTTTAAGATTTTGTCCTATAACCCCGAGAATCCCCAGTGGGCAGATCGCGACCGATTTGTGCTAAGCAAGGGACACGCTGCTCCAATCCTATATGCTGCCCTGGCTGAAGCCGGTTACTTCCCCACGGCAGAGCTTGCAACGTTAAGAAAATTGGATAGCCGCCTTCAGGGACACGCTGATAGGAAATTCACTCCCGGCGTGGAAATGTCGGCCGGTTCTTTGGGTATGGGCTTGTCCTTTGCCATCGGCATTGCTCTGGCTGCCAGGCTAGATTCCAAGACTTACCGAACCTATGTGCTTCTCAGCGATGGCGAATGTGAAGAAGGACAAACTTGGGAGGCAGCTCTTTCAGCAGCCCACTTCGAACTGGATAACCTGACAGCCATAGTCGACTACAACGGTATACAACTCAGTGGATGGACCTGTGACATCATGAACCTTGAGCCCTTCGCCCGCAAATGGCAGGCCTTTGGCTGGCATACCATCAACATAGATGGACATGACTTCGATCAAATTCTATCAGCTTGCCAGAGATCTGAGAAGACAAGAAACAAACCCACTGTCATCATCGCCCGCACCGTCAAGGGCAAGGGGGTCAGTTTCATGGAGAACAATGTGGCATTTCATGGCAAGGCGCCAACTCCAGAAGAAGCCGACAGGGCATTGAAAGAGCTAGAGTAATGACCCACTGAAGAGAGCGGAACGAATTCTTCATGGGGGACAGGAATAGGTATGGCTGAGGCATCTACTCGGGAAGCCTATGGCAAGATTCTGGTAGAGCTGGGCAGGCAGAACAAGCATATTGTCGTTCTGGACAGCGATTTGTCGCCCTCAACGATGACGAGTCTTTTTGCGCGGGAGTTTCCCGGCCGCTTTTTTGACTGCGGACTGGAAGAACAGAACATGATTGGCATAGCTGCTGGATTGGCTGCCTCAGGAAAAACCGTTTTTGTCAGCACTTTCGCCATTTTCGCCTCATGTCGCTGTTTTGATCAGTTGAGACTCTGTCTTTCCCAGCCAGAACTAAATGCCAAAGTTGTCGCCACCCACGGAGGCATTTCGGTCGGCGAAGACGGCACCTCCCATCAGGCCATTGAAGATTTGGCTTTGTATTGTGCTCTTCCTGGCTTCACCGTTGTTGTTCCTGCCGATGCTATAGAGGCCGTTGAGGCAGTAAGAATAGCGGCCAGTGAATATGGGCCTTTCTACGTCAGATTAAGCCGTCCTAAGACACCGGTTGTCTATCCCGAGGGCTGCCACTTCACATTAGGCAAAGCAGTAGTCATGAGACAGGGCAAGGATGCAACTGTCATAGCTGCGGGCATTATGGTCGCTAAGGCTCTCGAGGCAGCAGATGTCTTGGCCAGACAAGGTATAGATTGCCGGGTAATCAACATGCACACCCTTAAACCCCTGGACAAAACGGCTATAGTCCAAGCAGCCTCAGAGACAGGCGCAATTGTCGTTGCCGAAGAGCACCTGGCCCAAGGTGGTCTGGGTAGCCGAGTCGCTCAGACAGTAGCCAAAGAAAAGCCAGTGCCTATGGACTTTGTCAATCTTGGTGACAGGTATGCCGTGTCAGGGAAGGCTGAAGAATTACTTCAACGATACGGTTTGACCGCTGCAGATATTGAAGAATCAGTGAAGTCAGCGGTCAAGAGAAAGTAATATTTCTAAGTCTAGTTTTGAGAAAACCAAATACTACTTGGAGTGATTGGAGGTTCGTGAATGAACAAGCGCTTTCTGGTGGCTTTGGCTTATATAGGCGCACTGGGCTTGCTCACTGTGCCTGGATTAGGCTGCAGCGGCCTCACCTACAGCGAGAACTCTGTTGTCAGCAAGTCTCCGACGACAGAGTTTGAATTCAAATCCTACGTCACACTCGATTGCCCATCCGTCGAGGAAGCCTTACGGGATGCTGTCGGTCCCGCTCCTTACGAACTCTCCCAAGCTGGCTTTGACGCCATCCGAGACTGGGTCGCCGACAATATAGACTATAAGTCTGACGAAGAGCCATGGGGAGGAGACTACTGGCAAACACCCGAAGAAACTCTCTCCTACCGGACTGGCGATTGCGAGGATTTTTCTATCTTGCTGTGTTCCCTCCTCAGAGCCTATGGCATTGCTGCCGAGCGGGTATACGTGACTCTCGGTGTTGATGGTAGCGACGATGGACATTCCTTCCTAATAGAGGATTGGTATTGCGATGGGGAATGGAGAAGGATAGAGTCCCAAGCCCCTGCTCAATTCTCTTCGGTTGCCTGGCTTGGGGGTCTCAGGCAACATCCCGATTCTGAACTAGACAAATATGAAATCACCGTGGCATTCAATGACCTTTATTACCATGAGGATGACGACGAATCCTTTTCGTGGAGTAAAGACCAATCGGACCTTTCGATAATAAGTAGGATAATGAGCGCTGCCGGCGATATCGTGCGCCAATTGTCACGATTCACAGAGTATTTGCTTGAACTCCTGTTCAGTTGAGGCCGCTAGGATACTGCCCGTACTAAGAACGACACGCTGATTTTGAAAACATCTCCAGTTTTCCCTTCAACGCCATCAGATTAACAACGTCTTCTCTATTGTACTTCAGTAACAAATCCAATGCCTTCCTGTCATGGTGAGCCTGATATCTCCACCAGAGCATCGCCGCCTGTGCTCCTGCAATACCCTGTAGCTGTCGAGGAATACCTAATTGCCGCTCTACCGCCTTGAAGCCGCCATATAGATTGTTCTTCCAGCAGTCATGCATAAGATCACGATGATGAAAATGCTCCCTCAGATTCACACTGAGACGGAAATTTATGAAAGGAAAATCAAAACCGCTGCCGTTGTAGGTATAGATGGTATCCACCAAGCGCAAGGTTCTGAGCAAGTTAGTCCTGGTCACATCATCGCCAACAAGTTGAACCAGTCTAGTCGCAGCGTTATTGGCTAAATAGACGCCAATAACGGTTATTTCGTCATAGAACGAGCATAGGCCCGTGGTCTCGATATCAAGATACGCATCAAGCGGTGGCTGCAACCTGCTGCCTGCCTTTTTAGTCCTTTTGTTTGGGCATATGATAGCATATGTTCGGGAAACTGGCCCAGCTTCCTGGATTCACTATATGGCATCATTTTAACTGGAGCACAACGAGGCATTAAACCACGCAACCAGCGGAGGAGAGTCAATATGAGAGAGTGCATCATGGAGCAAAACAAGAAAAAATGTAACTGTACCTATGAGCCATGCGGTAGAAAAGGCATTTGCTGCGAATGTCTGAGATACCACCGCCGGTCGGGCGAGCTGCCAGCCTGCTTCTTCCCCGACGACGTAGAAAAGACTTACGACCGCTCTCTCAAAAGATTCATCGAGACCTATCAAGAAAGAGGACGGTGGTGAATAACAACCGAAAATGGCTAGGCAGATTGGCAAATAGTCTGCTATACTTTTTCCGGCATGCCAAGAACAGATAACCGGGCCGATAATGAACTTCGCCCTGTGCACATAATTCTGGGGTACCAAAGTTTCGCCGAGGGTTCAGCCTTAATCGAACTAGGGCAAACAAGGGTACTGTGCTCAGTGAGTATGGATGCAAGGGTGCCTCCTTTTCTTAAAGGTGGGGGTCGGGGTTGGGTGACTGCGGAGTACGCTATGTTACCTCGCTCCACAGCCACTCGTACACCACGCGATAGGACGGAAGGAAGAAGTCAAGAAATACAACGCCTTGTCGGTCGCAGCTTAAGAGCAGCAACCAACTTGGCTACCCTGGGAGAAAGAACTTTCATAGTGGATTGCGACGTGTTGCAGGCAGACGGTGGCACCAGAACAGCCGCTATCACCGGAGGATATGTTGCTCTTTATCACGCTTTCCATAACCTAAGAAAGCAGGGTGTTCTGCCATTTATGCCATTAGGTGGAATGATTGCAGCCACCAGCGTGGGCATTGTGAATGGTAATATGCTACTTGACCTCTGTTATGAGGAGGACTACCAAGCTGAAGTTGATTTCAATGTGGTCATGACCGACAAAAATGAGTTTGTGGAAATCCAAGGGACTGCTGAGGGCAAACCTTTCTCCAAAGAAACCGCCGATGCCCTGCTTTCTTTGGCCCGGCAAGGGATAGCTAAGTTATTTAGGACCCAGAAAGAAACCCTGAGAGCTTTGTCCTAAACTTATCTGTGCATTCGTCATTTCTGCTTATCTTGTTTTCGCCAGGGTTGCGTTTGCATTGATAATAACCGTGTTTTATACTTTGGTTCCACGCAACTTACGTGAGGCCTAGGAAGATGACTCAGCTACAGTTAGCGCGAAAAGGTACTATTTCACCGCAAATCAGGCACGTAGCCGGAGAGGAGAGAGTGGAGACACCCTCCGTCATCCAAGGCTTGGTTGACGGTGAGATCATAATCCCGGCCAACGCCAATCACACAAATTTGATTCCTTGCGGCATAGGCAAAGGATTGAGAACCAAAGTCAATGCTAACATAGGCACATCGTCGGATTCTTGTGATTTGAACACGGAACTAAGGAAACTACAGACGGCCATTGACTTTGGCGCTGACACTGTGATGGATCTGAGCACCGGGGGCGATATTTCATCTATCAGGAGGGCTCTCATGCGCGCCTGCACAGTGCCGGTAGGGACAGTGCCCATTTATCAGGCGGGCATTGAAGCCATTGAGAATCATGGTGCTATCGTGAACATGACCGTTGATGAGATATTCACCGTAATCGAGGAACATGCCAGAGACGGTGTTGATTTCATGACTGTGCACTGTGGAGTGACCCAAGCATCTTTGGCCAAACTCAAAAAACAAGGCAGGACGACTGACATAGTGTCCCGAGGAGGAGCTTTCCTCATCGGCTGGATGCTCCACAACGATAGAGAGAATCCTCTATATCACTATTATGACCGCCTACTGGACTTGGCTCTTGAACATGACTTCGCTTTGAGTCTGGGCGATGGCTTGCGTCCCGGCTGTCTAGCTGATGCCACCGACAGGGCTCAAATCCAAGAGCTAATTATCCTAGGTGAGTTGGTGGAACGAGCCAGAGAAGCTGGTGTTCAAGCCATGATAGAAGGTCCCGGGCACTTGCCATTGAATCAAATCCTCACCAATGTTCAATTGGAAAAGAGTCTGTGCCGTGGGGCGCCTTTCTACGTCCTTGGGCCTTTAGTGACCGATATAGGCGCTGGCTACGATCATATAACTGCTGCCATCGGTGGGGCAATTGCCGCTGCCGCCGGCGCAGACTTTCTGTGCTATGTTACCCCTACGGAGCACCTTTCCCTCCCCTCCATCGAAGACGTCAAGGAAGGAGTGATAGCCTCTCGTATAGCTGCTCACGCTGCCGATATTGCCAAGGGTGTAAAAGGCGCCAAAGAGTGGGATGAACAAATGTCCAAGGCGCGGAAGGCTTTCGATTGGGAAAAACAAGCCAAACTGTCTCTGGACCCAAAACTCTCGCGGCAGATCCATGGCAGGATACCTGCTAGCGGAGCAGCTTGCAGTATGTGTGGTAAATATTGCGCTATGGCAATAGTGGAGAAGTATCTCGGCATGTCACCACCCAAATGTTAGAATAATCGTCGACTGACAGGTTGTAGTGAAGAATGAAGGCAGAGATAGTACCCGTTGGCACGGAAATTCTACTGGGCAATATAATTGATACCAATTCTTCCTTTCTGGCCAATCAGTTGCCTTTGCTGGGAATCGACTTATATTTTATCTCTACAGCGGGCGACAATCAGAAAAGGTTAGTCGATACCCTGAAACGCGCCTGGGAGAGGGCAGACCTTATCATAACCACAGGGGGATTGGGACCCACCCAAGATGATATTACTCGTGAGGCTATTGGAGAACTAGTGGATGAGGAGATCAAAGTCGATGAGAGGTTATGGCAGGAGCTACAGGATCTGCTCCGGCGCTATCTCGGGGAAATACCACAGAGCAATATCAGACAGGCAACTATCATTCCCTCCGCTCAAATAGTTCCCAACCGTATGGGCACAGCGCCTGGTTGGTGGGTTGAAAAAGACAAACACACAGTCATAGCCCTACCCGGACCGACCGATGAGATGAAAATGATGTGGCAAGATGGCATTTTGCCCAAACTGAGGCAAAAAACAACTGGGGAGATCATACTATCCAGGGTGATTAAGACTTTCCGGCTTGCCGAAGCCAAGGTAGACGAATTAGTGGCCCCTATTTCCAAACTGTCCAACCCTACTCTGGCCACTTATATCAATCCCGATGGTGTTTATCTGCGCGTCACGGCCAAAGCAAGGGGAAGAACAGAAGCCCAACGCCTTATTGCTCAAAGCGAGGAACAAATTCGAAACATTCTTTCCCCTTATATCTGGGGGGTGGACGATGATACTCTAGGCTCTGTTGTTGGGGAATTGCTCAGAGCTAACGACGGGAGCTTAGCCACCATGGAGTCTTGCACCGAAGGGCTTCTATGCAGCGCCATTGCCAGTAGTCGGGAAAGCTGTGCCTATTTCAAGGGGGGACTGCTGGCCTGTTGTGATGAAGCCAAGACGGCTTATGGCGTTGATGCCTCTATTATCGAGCGATATGGCAACGAAAGCACCGAAGTCGCTAAGGCAATGGCTGAGGCTGCGCGCAGGAATTTGAAAACTGCTATTGGCTTAGGTGTTGGGGGTAGCATAAATCCCGATACAAATTCCGGCAACGCATTCATAGGCCTGAGCAGTGGCAAATTCGAGCATACCTTCACTCATACACTCCGCGGAAATCACTCAAGAATGAAGCAAAGGACAGTATATGCCGCTCTTTTCGATTTAAGAAAAATGCTGCTCGAGGAGGTCTCATGCACTTGATTATAGATGGCTATTCCAGCAACCAGCAAATTCTCCGGGACGAAGAATTCCTCCGAAAGTGGTTGGAGGCTTATCCCGCCAAGATTGGAATGACTAGGATTTCGCCGCCATACGTGCTCGAATACATTGGACCGGTGCTGGAGGACTGGGGAATATCAGGATTTGTCTTTATTGCGGAAAGCCATATTGGCGTTCACACCTTTGTTGAGCGCAATTACGTTAACATAGATGTTTTCTCTTGCAAGGATTTCGATACCGAGAAGGCAATAGAGGATTTCCGAGAAGGATTTCATCTGGTCAAACTGCGAACCTGCCTTATTGACAGAGAGTGGCCTAAAGCGGAATCTGCAATAGCCAGCCAGCAGAGTTTTATCTACTATGAACGACCGTGATCCTGAGCCCTCCGCTTCCTGGCATGAAGAAACGTTCTTGCCACAGCAAGTCTTTGCCGGATTAGAGCCACCTTATACAAATTTACAGCAAGCAAAGACTGTGATTCTGCCTGTCCCTTACGATGGCACCAGTGAATGGCGAAGCGGGTCCCGGCATGGGCCACGGGCTATTATAGATGCCTCTCAGTACTTGGAGCTTTATGATTTAGAACTGGACCGCGAGATATATAAAGTTGGTATTTCCACCCTACCCCAAGTGGAACCTCTGCTGAGCAGCCCCCAGGATATGATTCACAGAGTTTATCAGGTGGTTAGAGGTTTAGTACAGAAGGAGAAATTTGTCGTCTTGCTTGGTGGAGAACACTCCCTTTCTCTGGGGGCAGTTCGAGCTTTCAAGGAGGCATTCCCCAGACTCTCTGTGCTGCAGATGGATGCCCACGCCGACCTGCGCGATGAATATCTGGGAACTAAATACAGCCAGGCTTGTGTTATGCGCCGAATCTTCGAGCTTTGTCCCATCTCCCAGGTAGGAGTGCGCAGCCTTAGCTGGGAAGAGAGACAATTTCTAACAGAAAACAAGCTGAGGCCTTTCTACATTTCTGACTTAACATCGGACAAAGCTTCCGTGAACCAGATAGTGGACTCGCTTACCGAAGATGTCTATATCACCATAGATGCAGATGTTCTTGACCCTTCCATTATGCCGGCAGTAGGCACTCCTGAACCTGACGGCATGCCGTGGCGTCAAGTCCTGAATATAATAGAATCGGTCATGCTTCACAGGCACGTGGTGGGCTTCGATTTGATGGAATTTTGCCCGGCCGAGGGAACAGGGTCTTGCGCTTTCCTGCTAGCTAAATTAGCTTACAGACTCATCGGCTCTGCCGTGCCGCAAGAAGGACAATGAGGGGTAATATGAGTTTAGGTAGGAGTCTCGGAATTCCACTGCGAATAAATTATGCTTGGTTTATCATATTTGGAGTGTCTCTCGTTTACCTTCTACATTGTAGCCAGCATATTCACTAACTTTAGCCAACGCAGCTACAGCTCTTTTTGCATCCCCAAACGTAGCAATGTTATTTTGAGCTAAAAAGGCATATTCCTCAGCAGCAAATTCTGGCAAGGCGAACAATGTTACGGCAAGCGGCTTCGCAACTACCTTTGCTGCTTCCACAATACTCTGCGTGCACGGCCTGCCTGGGTCGCTTATCGCCAAAAGCATGTCGACACTTTCATCTTCATTGAGTATCTTCAGTGTTTCTCCGTAAAGATTTGGAGCCATTAATGTGGCTACACCAATATCGGTGGGATTACGGACACTCGTACCTACTGGCGGCAGTAATATAGCCAGTCTCTCTAAAGTTGCACCCGACAACCTGGCCATTTCAAGACCCAGCTCGATACAATTATCTGTGGTACCAACATTAGTTCCTCCCATGCCGGCCACAACAGCAATCCTCTTACTCTTGGGTAGCGGTAAATGATAAAGGCAAGAAAGACAATCTACGATTTCCTCGAAACTGCGAACGCTGATTATCCCAGCCTGTTCAAACATGGCCTCCCAGACAAGCTTCGCCCCAGCCAGAGCACCGGTATGCGACATAGCGGCCTTGGCTCCGAGTTCAGTAGCACCACCTTTCCAGATGATGATAGGTTTTTCTTTCGAGATTTCACGGGCCAGTTGGAAGAACCGTCTCCCATCCTTGATGCCTTCTAGATATGAAATAATGATCTTCGTCTCCTTGTCCTGTCCGAAGTACTCCAAAAAGTCCACAGCGTTTAAATCGCATTCGTTGCCGCAGCTTATTACTTTGCTGAATCTAATACCTTTCTTTGTCAGAATGTGGGTCAGGTAATCAACAAACGAGCCGCTATGTGAAAAAGAGCCCACAGATCCACCTTCGGTCGTTATACCATGCATTAGCCCCTGAGGAAATGTCAGCAGTTTAGAAGTCGGGCAGTAGATACCTATTGAGTTAGGTCAGATGACCCTGATGCTTCTTGAACGAGCAACTCTGCAGATCTCTTGCTCGATCTTCTTTCCCTCAGCTCCTCTCTCACCAAAACCGGCAGTGAAAACGATAACGCCCTTCATTCCTTTCTCGGCACAATCCTGGACTACTTGCAGCGTACTATCTGGCGGTGTCATAAGAATAGCAACATCAATATCACGGGGAGTAGCCTTTATATTCTGATTGAGGCGGAGGTATTGATTGAGCAGTGGCGCAAGGAGTACGATCAGATATCTCCTCATAGCTCTCTGAACTATCGGCCACCTGCGCCTGAGGCTAGAATACCAGCAACACTAACTTAGGAAGTGGTATCCTTTATGGAGGCACATCAGTTCATTCTCGAGCCCTGATTGAAAATACATAGATTGCACAAACCGTCATCTCGTACAATCCTGCAGGTCTTGACATTCCTGCCTGAGGGTCATAGACTGTTGGTTGGTAGGAGGGGGCCAGTGGCTAGTACAACTGAAATCCATGGATATTGTGACACCAAGTTCGCATTGGTGAATGAAACATTCGCGAACAACTTCGAGCAGGGACTGGAGGTGGGCGCTTCATTTGCCGCTACTATAGATGGCAAGTTCGTGGTTGATATCTGGGGCGGGTACATCGACGAGGCTCAAACAAAACCGTGGGGAAAGGACACTATCGTGTGTGTCTTTTCGACTACGAAAGTGATGACATCAATCTGTGCATTGATGCTCATTGACCGGGGTCTGCTTGATCCCGATGCACCAGTTGCTAGGTATTGGCCTGAATTTGCTCAGGCAGGTAAGGAAGCTGTTCTGATTCGTCACATAATGAGTCATACTGCCGGCCTACCGGCGCTTGACTCAATGCCTCTACCAAAGGAGGCATTGTATGACTGGGACAAGGTGGTGGAGCTGCTGGCCATACAAAAGCCCTGGTGGGAGCCAGGGAAAGACTGGGGTTACCATGCCATTACCTTCGGTCATCTCCTGGGCGAGGTCGTACGGCGCATTACAGGTAAGACTCTGGGTACGTTTTTTCGGGAGGAAGTGGCTGAACCCCTGGGTGCCGACTTTCATATCGGTCTGCCAGAGAAACACGAGCGCAGAGTTGCCCAGATAATACCTGCACCTGAATTAAAGCCTGGCGACGTCGGATACTTCTCGCCTGAGTCAATGTTGGGGAGAGCTATGAACTTCCCTGTCACCTCACCGCTGGTAGCCAGAGAGCGTCCTTTCCGCGCTGCTGAATTGCCGGCGAGCAACGGACACGGCAATGCTCGATCGGTTGCCCACGTGACGGCAGCTGTCGCATGTGGTGGTAGACTTGGTGCCGTGCGTCTTATGGGGGCGCAGACCATTAACAGGGCGCTTGAAGAGCAGTACTATGGAATCCCCTCGTCCTTCCCTATGCCCATCAGGTTCGGTATCGGTTTTGGACTCAACAGTAAAGAGCTCCCAATGAGTCCAAATTCCCGAGTGCTCTGGTGGAGTGGATGGGGTGGCTCGCTTGCGGTCATGGACCTCGATGCTGGACTTAGCTACTCTTATGCTATGAACAAGATGAGCCATGCCACAAATGGAGACCCCCGTGTGGTGCCCCTCATTAGAGCCTTGTATAAGTGTTTGAAATAAATAATCCATCAAAGAGTTCCATGAGATAAAAATACAGCCTCCTCTGGAGCGTGCACTGAAGCACAATGAGATTCTGGGGGCATAAGCCTCTGTCTCAGGGTCGTCGGGTAACAATCAGCCAGATTGTGTTCTCGGGGTGCACTTGCTGATCCCGTTTCAGTTTCCACAAATATCCGGATTACTATCCACTTGGGTTAACTTCGGGTCTGGTTTCCGAGTTAGTTTCCGATTAGTTTCCAAGTCAGTCTCCAAATTAGTTTCCACATGTTTCGGGGGCAGTTTCTGGGTAGCTTCAAGGTTGGTTCCCGCTAGTCCCAGGTTTCTTTTCTGGTCAGTTTCCAGATATTTCAGCCCCAGGCTCTGGTTCACTTTGTTATCCGCCTGATTTGTACTTGATTCTCCGTTCTTCTCCGCTTTGTTCCCCACCTCGTTCCCCACTTTCTCTACCCTTTTCTTGACGTGCCCCCCAAGAAAAGGAGGCCGGCTATGATGTTAGTCTAGAAGGGCAGAAAGGGGGGATAAATGGTCAGAAAGGGCTTCACTCCGGAGCAGATCATCAATAAACTCAGGGAAGCCGAGATCCACATCAACCGGGGTATCTCTATCGCGGAAGCCAGCAGAAAGATAGGCGTCACCCAGCAGACTTACTATCGCTGGCGTAAAGAGTACGGTGGCCTGTGGATGGAGCAGGCAAGGAAGCTCAAGAACCTGGAGAAGGAGAACGCTCGCCTTAAGAAGCTGGTAGCTGATCTGGCACTGGATAACGCGATCCTGAAGTAGGCAGCGGAGGGAAACTTCTAAGCCCGTCCAGGAAACGTAAGATCATCATACAGGTTCAGGAAAAACTTGGTGTTTCACAGAGACGGGCACGCAAAGTACTGAGGCAGGCGAGGAAGACACAGCGGCGTGTCCGACACATGACAGATGAAGAAGCGAGGTTGGTAGAACGTATTATCGCACTGGTAACTCAGTATGGCAGGTACGGATACCGGAGAATCACAGCCATGTTAAGACAGGAAGGGTGGCAAGTGAATCACAAGAGAGCAGAGAGAATCTGGAGGAGGGAAGGACTGAAAGTCCCGAAGAAACAACCGAAGAGAGGGAGACTATGGCTTAATGACGGGTCGTGTATCAGGCTAAGACCTGAGTACGAAGATCATGTATGGAGCTATGACTTCATGACTGTTCGGACCGCTGACGGCAGGGCATTACGGATACTCAATATCATTGATGAATACACCAGGCAATGCCTGGCGACATTGGTGAAACAGCGCATTACCTCAGAGGATGTCATTGATCAGCTCTTTAACCTATTCATCTTCAGGGGAATGCCGGAGCACATCAGATCGGACAACAGGCCTGAGTTTACCGCACGGGAGATACGCAGATGGCTGAATCGTCTCGGGGTGAAGACCTTATTCATAGAACCGGGGAGTCCCTGGGAGAATGGGTATATAGAGTCATTCAATGTCAGGCTGAGAGACGAATTACTCAATCGTGAGACATTCTATACTCTGATTGAGGCGAAGATATTGATTGAGCAGTGGCGCAAGGAGTACAATCAGATATCTCCTCATAGCTCCCTGAACTATCGGCCACCTGCGCCTGAGGCTAGAATACCAGCAACACTAACTTAGGAAGTGGTATCCTTTACGGAGGCACATCAACTCTTGCTTAGACACCTAAACCTACTTTCTTCTTGCCAGCCCCGAAAGTCGGCTGTTGAACTGCATGTTGAATTTGGGATTCGTTATCTCATAATTGACTTCAACTCGGAGACGATCGTCGCCTTTTCTTCCATCACCTTCCTAATCGGACCAAGCATTTGCTGCGCTATCTCCTTAAGATCAAAGTTATTCGCCTTATTTACTTTCTTGACCATCTCCTCGGGAATTTCCTTACTTCCATTAAGAGCTCCTGCAAGACACCCTGCAAATCCGGCAATACCATCGCAATCTCTCCCGTAGTTGACACTCCCAATCATAGCTTTCAGTGCATTTCCTCTTGATAGGTAAAACATTCCGAGGGCAACAGGAACCGCCTCCAGTGCATGACATGATATGGAAAACTTATCATCAAGACCAGAAGCTTTGAACTCACCGATTGCCCGGACCAGCTTTTCCCAACCATCGGGAACGAGTGATTTTTCATAATACTCGGGAATAACATCTAAGGGATCCTTGTATTTCCTGGCTATTTGTATGGCTTCATCTATGTAGGCTGCCACCCTGGGACTGGAATACTTCTTGCTAGCCTCTATTATGCTCTCTACAGTGGCATCAGGTCGAAATGCTTCTGCGACACCAGCAGCCATAGCCATAGCGGTTTCTTTTCCCTCTCTCCATTGACTTAGAGAGGCCACGTCAAAAGCATCCAGGGCGGCACTTTGAGGATCGCAGGCATTCACTATGCCGATGGGGGCAATTCCCAGCGTAGCAGATATACAGACGGGAAGACCCTCCCCAACTTCCCGGGGCGGAAAACCACTGGCTAATTTCATAAAGGCAACCATGTCAAGATAATTTGTCTTTGTAGGATCCATCTCGGCAAGCCAGGTTTCGGCCAAATCATAGGCTGTTATCCGCCCGTTCCTTTTCACTATTGCTTTCACGATGAGATTTCTGAGTACCGTATCATCGGTACACTGATAAGATACTTTTTTGCGGCCAGGAAGAGAAAACGCAAAGTCCGCGATTAAGTCATCCACCACTCCATATTCTTCCCGAATGGCTCTGTAGTGCCACCCTTCTACGGGTGCACCCATGGCATCTCCTATAGCGCCAGCAGCCAGACATGCGAATGTCTTGTCCAAAAGTTTGTTTTTGTTCATCTTGTTCTCCTCCTGCATAATATGATTGCTATCATAAATTATTATAGAAGCGGCCTCAACCGTCGTCAATTAATTACAGCTTTGTTATAGACCGCTCTAATTCCTCTAATCCCATCATGGCGAAATCGTATTTGCCTTCAAAGAACATCTCTTGCGCGTTCCTCAGCTTGGGTAAAATGTAGCCCCGAAGAACATCTCGTAGAAAGCCATATTGAAGCTCGTCGCGTCGTGCCCCGACCTTACGGTAAAAAACTTCGCATATCTCCGTGTGTTTATCGACAACTTGTTTCTCTTCCGGCAATAAGAAGGGTAGCCTTTCCGTAGCTGTAGGAAATGGAGGGAATGTCCTATGAGGCTCTTCCTGGTACCAGTACGCTACGCTGGAATAATCGTTCTCAAAATTATTGGCATGTCCATGTTCAATGGTGACCTTTATTGACTTACGAAAGCGAATCGGGTCCGGTACATAGAACCTATACATTGAGGTCTTACGATAGAAGTTCCTGTTGTTGATCAGAGGAAAGCCAGCATATGGTCCGGCATATTCATCTTTTGGACAAGCTCCCCCACCAAATATCTCTTCCGTCCCCGTACCATGCAAAGAAGGAGGCCATTTTTCACCATCAATGAAAATCATATCATCTCCTTCACCCCACCAACCTCCAGCAATATTATCCACACTCAAAAATATTCCAGCCAGTTGCCCATTCCCTTCAGCTTCCAATAACACATAATTGTCTTCCCCGGTATCATTTATTCCTTCCCATAGCATTACATTCTTTTGTTCGGCAGCTTCACCTTTAGCTAAGGTTAGACATTCTCTTCTAAATTGAGAATGGAAGTAGGCAACTTCATCCAACCCATCATATAACTGATAATCAATATGGTACCAGACATGGTCAAGCGGAATTTCCGATTCATTAACAAGTTCAATTCTTGCCGATTTACGGAAAGGCATAGGAAAGTAACTATTTAGTCCTTGAGTCCCGGTATCAGGGTCTCCAGGGTTTACCGCTAACAAAAGAGAGGTAAAATAGCGAGGTAAACAGTTCCCAATTCCAAAAAAATCCCCCAGTGGAACCTCAACGCTTGGATTTGCCTCCTCATCCCAATACATTCGAATTAGTGCCTTTCGATAATAGAAAGGCTCGAAGGATAAGGCAGTAACGTAAAAATGCTTGATGCAACCCGGCCCATTAATTTCCGCTATAGTCTTGGCCTTTTGCGGTGGTACACTCACCCAATCATAGTTCTTGCCACTCCTATCCCAGCTAGACAACCGCTTACTCGTAAAGTTCCGCAATATTGATAGATCCTCCAGGAATAGTGAACCATATTTTTGTCCGGTGCCCATTTTGTAACCTCCTTTCATGTTCTCAGGCTGCTAAATTTCGATTCTGTAGCTGCCTGCTGTATCAGGCCTTTTCTGGTTGTCTACTTCACCATACACGGTTGCCGGCATTGTTTGAACGCCTCGCCCCATAAAGTGGGCAACTACATTATTAGAACAGCCTTTTCTGTTCGTGTTCGCTTCTTTTTTATGTTCGCTCCACGTCAAAGAAGGATTCGATGTGTCGCTTATTATCCAAAACCGACCGGCTTCAAGAGATTACCCCACCCTTCAGCCAGGACACCATATCCCTTAACTTCTTGCCCACAACTGCCATGAGATGTTTAGCTTCCATCCGCCTCAGCCAGTAATGCGCTTTCACAACGCCTGTAAGGTCGTCCTGCGGGGAAATCAGCCGGTCGAACACAGAAGTACCGCACTACTCTATCCTGCAATTCCTTCACATTCTGCTGTTTTTGCTCAGACATGTTTGCCTCCTTCGCACGTGGGTCACCGGGGTTAGTCTCCGGTGCCTCATTCTACTACTAGCACTTCTTTTGGGGCAATAGCATGTTAGGCAGCCAGCTATCATAATCATGAACTTGCGCGTTTTCGACTCACGTGGAGCGAAGGCGAACAAACCGCACTTCTGCTGGACAGAGACAACAAAATAGGCTATGGTTAGCTGGAGGTCCCGCGCAACAACCATAGGTAGGAGAATCATCGGTCATGGGAACTAAGGCTCGAAAGTGTCGTGCTCAGTCAAAGCATGCCAAGCATTCTTAAGCCGGCGTAGACCATAAATGCAATAAAGATATACCTCAGCGGTTTCGCCGGCAGGGCGTGTGCTGCCCTCGCTCCAAGCTGGGCCAAGGGTGTGCTTGTAGCTGCCAAACATAGCCATATTGGCAAATTTACATAGCCTATGGAATAAGGGGGGAGACCAGATGCTCCCAGTCCACTTACGATATAGCCAACAATGCCACCCAGGCTGGTAAGTATCATGGAAGCCACCGATGTTCCTACAGCAATATGCATAGGAAAATTTAGTACCAACACCAGCGTGGGGACTATCAATACCCCACCACCAAGCCCGGTCAGTCCAACTACTACACCTATAGGGAAGCCGCAAGCCGCCACAAGCCCTAAATTTTCCCGTGGCTCTTCAGCCTCTCTTTTCAACTTCGGCATTAGTCCCAAACCCATCCATAGAGCAATAGCCAGAACCAGCCCTCCAAAGCCCATTTCCAGTATATTATTTGGAAGCCGAGCTGCCAGATTAGCTCCAAGTAAAGCTCCTAGTAAACCACACGAGCCTAGAATTGAGGCTGTTTTCCACCGAATTGCCTTCTTTTTATTATGTCTCCAGGTGCCACTCAGCGCTGTAGGCAGAATCACCAGCAAACTTGTCCCAAAGGCTATTCTTATGGCAATATCTGGAGAGACACCCATAGCTAGGATAATCCAGTGACTGACGGGGACTATAATGAAACCGCCACCAACTCCCAGCAGTCCGCTGGCAAAACCAGCGCCTGCCCCTACAGCCAGCAGTAGGGAGATATGAGCTGTTGTCAGCTTCTCTCCCTTCCCAGCTTGCCTTCAAGCCAGCCGGGTCTGGCAACCGGCCTTTCGTCTATTAAAGGAACATAAGGGTTGATATCTAACAGGGGGGTGCCGTCTATGTCATCCAATCCCTTCACCTCGAGGATATTCTTTTCCCTGTCTACTAGCTCCACTACAGTCAACCCCAGGGGACAAGGTCTATGCGGTAACCTGGTAGCGAAGAGCCCGTGTAGTTTATCGTCCCAGGGCGTCTTAATCAACAGGTGATATCCCTCAGACTTAGGAAACCAATAGATTGCGATAATGTGGGAGAATCCCTCAATGTCCTGCAAGCCTTCCTCGAATTCCTTAAAGATCTCTGTCTGAGAAATCTCTTCACTTCCCAAATCCACAGTTATTCTCGTTCCTTTGGCCATATCCACCTCCTCTATTCAATTGTATCGCATGAAATCACAAAAGCATAGAACATGGCCAATATAGTGACCCGGTTCAGACAGAAGGGTCTGTCATTGCGAACCCCAAGCTATCGGGGCATGGCAATCTCCCGGCCCCACAAAGATTGCGAAGCTTGTTCCGAGGAAACGAGGAGTCTCGCTCCTCGCAAAGGCAAATGAGGACGTGTCGCCAATCAGTATGAACGAGTACAACCTTTTGACAAGACCCCAGAGAATGCTACCTTCGCCGCCCAGCACTTCGGTATCTCAAGGAAGACCTCTCACAAATGGCTCAGCAGGTTTAAGGATTCCACATACGATGTTTGTAGCCTGGCCGGCCAATCTAGAGCTCCTCACCATAGAAGAAAGTGTGAAGTGACACTTGCTCAGGAAGATAGAATCAGGCAGTCAAGGAACAGATGTCCTTACTATGGCAAGAATAAGCTAAAGGTCCTTTATGAGAAGGAGTATTCTGAACAGATCTCTACCTGGAAGATCGAGAGGGTGATCCGAAAGCACAAACTCTGCCCTGATAAGCAGAAAACAGAGAAAATTGCCACCAAGAGCCAGAGCGCTTAAGAAGCCAAAGAAAAGGATGACCCAGCTAGTGAAGGAAGGTAGGCCTTACTTCCTCTTTCAGCTTGATACTACTGCTATCTACTGGGGTTGTCTCAAAAGAAACATCTTGACTGCCCCGGAGCATGTCACGAAGTTAGGCTATGACCGGATGTACAAAAACAAGAGCTCAAGGTCTGCAGCAGACTTTCTGTACCGACTTCGCTATCTTGTCGCCCAGCCCATTGAAAACTTGCAGACAGACAATGGCAGTGAGTTTGCCTCTGAATTCGAACGGGCTAGTGTCGGATTAGGTATTCAAAGGTATTTCTCCAGAGTCACAACCCCGAAGGATAACCCCGGGATAGAGAGATTCAACCAGACCTTAGAGTATGAATGGCTTTACAACTGCAATCTTTGTTTGGACCCTGAAGTGCTCAATCCGCGGCTGACTGAATGGCTCATAGAATATGACTTCCACCGCCCACACCAATCTCTTGCCTATCTCACTACAATAGCATATACTGAAAGAGAGCTTGCCAAAATCCGCAGCCCAGTGTAACCTATGTGGTCAGCCGGCACAAGGTATTGATATAACGTATATCGTCACGGTAATCTATAGTTAACTGCATAAAGTCGTATGGAGTTTCTCTCAGTAGAAAGAGGTCGCGAGCGAATCAGGAAAGGTGCGAGTGACCACCCTCTAGAATTCCCCCATCTCTAAGTCTCTCTCACTAGGGGAGGGAGAATTATGAGGACTTCTGCAGTTCACTATTTAGTGAGTTTTTGTATATGTGTACAGGGGAGGAGGCTCTATGAGTTAGGAATCTAGAAGTATTAAAAGGCGCTAAGGAAAGACTTAGTGACGCTCGGGAAAGACCGGTTAACATATATCGATAAATAGCCTGACCAGGAATGGCAGGCAAAGTAAAGAAGGAGAAACAGTGAAAAAGCTTAGGGCCATAAATACGGACGGCTTTGGTGTCGCTGACAATCTAGGTATTGTCCGTATACTTGATGCCGGAAACTATGTGTTTCTAGCTATTAGCAACCCAACCCTCGGAGCTACCATATACAGGAGCACAGATGGTGAAAACTGGGAACTGATATCTGGATATGGTATTGTTGGAAACAGTGCCAACCATTTAGTACTTTCTCTTGTATGGTTCAACGATGCCCTCTATGCAGGGACATGGCAGATTCTTACGCCGTCGCTTGGGGCACGCCTGTTCCGCGCCAATGCCAAAGCTGGAGATGTCAATGACATAGCATGGGAGCCAGTGACCTTGGATGGCTTTGGTAACCTGAATAATAGCGCCTTCACATCTGGCATAGTATTTGATGGCTACATATATTTTGGCGCCTTTAATCCCTCCGAGGGAACAGAGATCTGGAGAAGCAAAACTGGAGACCCCGATGATTGGGAAATGTGTGCACCGAAAAGCTTCAACCGCCCTGATAATAGCGATTCGACAACAATGTATGCTCACAAAGGCTATTTATATTTAGGTACCGAAGTGGCCAGGATCCCTAGTACGGGTACTGCTATTCCTAGTATGGGAACTGCTATTTATAGAACTGCCGGAGGAGGAGGAAAGACCACATGGGAGCAAGTCAATATTGATGGCTTTGGAGAAGTAGAAAATAGTAACACTGGGGCAATTACTGTATTTGGCAGATATATGTATGCTGGTGTCTGGAATCCCAACGGTTGCCAGGTATGGAGAAGCGATATGCAGGGCGAGCTTCCGTGGACCTGGGAGAAGGTAATGACCGGCGGTTCTGGTGCTCCCAGGAATCAATCTGTCTTTTCCGTGGCCGTATTGGATGGCCGCATTTACTTCGGATGTATTGGGGCCCACTTAGGTGTTCTGGGTTTAGACCTTGGGGAAGGTAGACTTCTTACATCCGAAGATGGAGTCGATTGGACGGAAATTAAAAGTGCAGACTTCATTAGTGGACGCATATGGGGTGTCGGTTCACTGGCTACATATCATGGTAAGCTTTATATAGGTTTACTCGCCCCATTACTACTCCCACTTGGAGCGAGATGTCAGCTATGGGTCTATGAGCCATTACAATAATTATTAATTGAGAGGAGAATTACATGATGGAATGGGGAATGGCAAATCGTTTATCACAGATAATACAAAGTGATAGGCATACATTGATCATGCCGGTTGATCATGGCTATTTTCAAGGACCAACCAGAAATCTAGAGGAACCACGCAAAACAATTGAGCCTTTATTGCCCTATTCTGATGCTTTATTCATCACAAGAGGAGTTCTACGGCATTCAGTAGATCCGGATAATACCAAGCCGGTTATTCTTAGAGTGTCCGGGGGCGCCACTATGGTGGGGAAAGACCTGGCGAATGAAGGAATTGCCGCTGCTATGGAAGAGGCTATTCGCTTGAATGTTTCTGCAGTTGGTCTTTCGGTTTTTGTTGGCACTGATTACGAGAAGGAATCATTATTGAATCTAGCAACACTTGTGAATGAGGGAGAGAGGTATGGTATACCAGTAATGGCGGTTACCGCTGTTGGGAAAGAACTTGAGAAACGAGACGCGCGCTATCTTGCTCTTGCTTCTCGTATCGCTGCTGAACTAGGTGCGCGAGTCGTAAAAACCTACTGGTGTGAAGACTTTGAAAAAGTAACTAGAGGCTGCCCGGTGCCTGTAGTTATGGCTGGTGGCCCACGAGTAGATACTGAACTTGAAGTATTTGATTTTGTTTGCGATGGCATGCAGAATGGGGCCATTGGTGTAAATCTAGGAAGAAATATCTGGCAAAATGCCTTCCCGGTAGCGATGATTAAGGCAATTCGCGCCATCATTCATGGAAATGCTAATCCTAAGAAAGCTCAGGAGATATACGATAGGGAGAAGGGGCAGAAGCTCAAGAAGCAATGACCGTAGTTATAAGGAGACCCAACACGAAAGTTGCTATGTCGCACAACACCCATGATGTGCGGATAGAGGAAAAACCAGCTCCGAAAATCGGTCCCGATGAAATGCTGGTTTGAGTGGAAGCCCAGCGGCATTTGTGGCAGAGATGTTATAGAATGGCACCGGATTGGCCGTGCGCCGTTAATATTAGGTATGAGGTTAGCCGGCAGATTGTAGCGACGGAGGAAGCAGTCAAATGATACAAAGAAGGCAACCGAGTAGTGTTATTGCATTATGTGAACCGTAACACTTGTCACTACTGTTTGAATGGGGCATCACATGGTCTGTGAAACCCTCCGAAAGGCAAGTTTTGACCCCGGTGGCTGGGTTGAATATGTCCGGATGCCAGTGATAAATGTAGATCGTGGCATATTTGTGCTACCTGACCATGTTTCTTACGAAGATGTGACATTTTTGGAGCTGTTGGCCTGCGTACTGCGCGGCCAAAGACTAGCGCACCTGCAGCCCGGTAGTAGTATAGGTGTTATCAGTAGTGGTATTGCCGGTCTGCTACACTTGATGCTTGCCCGTGCTTTTGCAGCGCACAGGGTAATCGCCACCGATATAAGTGAATATCGACTGGAAGCAGCACGTCGTTTAGGGGCTGATGTTACTCTACACCCACAGGAAGACTTACCCAGTCGTCTGTGCCAAGTTAACCAAGGCCTTTTGGCAGACCTAGTGTCAGCGATTGCCCAGGCTTTAGAATCGGTAAAGCGTGGCGGTAACATTTCCTTATTTGAAACCACAGACATTGGCTCCGCTACTCCGATTCCAATGAATGATCTATTCTGGCGCACAGAAATTACACCTACCGCATCCTACGGTGGTGGTCCCGGTGATTATCAGACTGCCCTGGATCTGACAGGAGCAAAGACTATCCCGATAACACAACTGATTACACGCGATTTTGGTTTGGCAGAAGCAAGCAAAGGTTTCGGGCTTGTCGCTGACGGTCAAAATTCTATGCAAGGCAATAATTGCACCACAGAAGCAACATGGAAGGTGACAAATGAGTTATAGGATGCTTGATAACAAGAGTGTAGTTGATTATGTTCTTGGTATCCCTTCGGTGAGGAAAATGTTTGGATCAAAGGAATCCATAGCAGCACGTGAAGTAGGAGATGGCAATCTCAATCTAGTCTTCGTTGTAGGTAATGATTCCAAAAGCGTGGTGATCAAACAGGCTATCCCTTACCTAAGAATCGCCGGCGAGTCTTGGCCTTTGGGAAGAGAAAGAATGAGATTTGAAAGTCAGGCACTCACGCTTCATAACCAGCTGGCTCCCGGCCTTGTGCCCGCAATCTATCACATCGACCTTGAAATGTCGCTGGTAGTGATGGAATACCTTGGCGGGCACATCATTATGCGCAAGGAATTGATTAAGCGGAAGCGTTTCCCGCTTTTTGTCGACCACATTTCGACCTTCATGGCAGAAGCCCTCTTTAAGACATCCGACTTGTACCTTACGGGAGCCGAGAAAAAGAAATTGCAGGGGGAATTTATTAACCCTGAGTTATGCAAGATAACTGAGGATTTTGTCTTCACGAATCCTTATAAAGAATCTCCGGAGAACAAATGGAACCGTGTTATCGACCCGGAAGTTACAGCGCTACGCAGTGATTCCCTTCTCAAGGTAGCTATTGCAGAGATGAAGGAGGGATTCATGACGCATGGTCAGTCGATTATTCACGGTGACCTCCATACTGGCAGTATCATGATTAACGAGAGCGACACTAGGGTTATTGACCCGGAATTTGCCTTTTATGGACCAATTGGCTTCGATGTCGGCGCAGTACTAGGCAATCTGGCGTTAAATTACTGCTCACATTTTGCACGAACATCCAATCCCTCGGAACGAAAAGAGTATCGGACTTACCTTATAGGGCTAATCAGAGGAACATGGAACGAGTTCGCAAGGAAATTCGATGATTTGTGGCGCACCAATAACCGAGGAGAGGTATGCCCACCAAGCTACTGGGATTTCCCCGGTGGGGAGCAGGCTTTTACCGAATATCGCGGCAGATATATGAGGCAACTGTTACAGGATACTGCCGGATACGGCGGATGTAAGATGATGCGTCGGATACTAGGAATTGCCCACGTAGAGGATATTGAAGGCATTACTGACCCACAAAAAAGAGCGGCTGTCGAGTTGATGGCTCTGCAGATAGGTGCACAATGGGTTACGGAAAGAGCCAATTTCACCAACGTGGAAGACCTGATAAACTCGATCGTCAGTTGTACCAGTAAGGAGAGGTAAGATGCAAGTCAATGGGAAACCATACCGCACTGTCTGGATGGAAGACGGCGCAGTTAAGATGATTAACCAGTTGCTGCTTCCACATGCCTTTGAGATCCTGAAATTACCAGACCACCGCGCGGTAGCAGAAGCAATTATCTCAATGGCGGTTCGTGGCGCTGGTGCTATCGGTGTTGCTGCAGCTTATGGTATGGCTCAGGTCGCGCGGGAAGCGCCGGAACAAGGTTTCTGGGATTACGTGGCTGATGGCACACTCCGATTACAGAAAACCCGCCCTACGGCGCAGAACCTATTCTACGCCGTGAAAAAAGTCAATGACGCGATGAGAGACGCGCCAAATATAAAAGAGGCACGGCGCGTGGCTCAAGAAGTGGCGCAGGGGATTGCCGATGCAGATGTGGCGCAGTGTGAATCGATTGGGTGTCATGGCGCCAAACTAATTAAGAATGGTGCTAGGATCCTGACTCACTGTAATGCCGGCTGGCTGGCTTTTGCCGATTGGGGGTCCGCACTGGCGCCTATCTACAGGGCAAAAAGACAGGGTAAGGATGTGTTTGTTTTCTGCGATGAAACACGACCACGTTGCCAAGGGACAATACTTACAGCTTGGGAATTAGATCAAGAGGGGATTGACTATGCGGTCATCGCCGATAATGCAGCTGGTTATTTCATGCATAGAGGTGATGTAGACTTCGCTATCACCGGAGCTGATAGAATTGCGGCAAATGGTGATACCGCTAACAAGATTGGAACTTACGAAAAGGCAGTAATCGCACACGAAAATCACATACCCTTTTATATCGCGGCTCCTTCTACGACAATTGATCTAAAATGCCCTTCAGGTGATCGGATTCCTATTGAAGAGCGTAGCGAGGAGGAAGTACTGGGTGCAATAGGGGTGACGGACAATGGAATCGTAACCAGCGTGCGAATTGCACACAAAGAAGCTCATGCTCGCAATCCAGCCTTTGATGTGACTCCTGCACAATATATCACTGGTATTATAACGGAATATGGAGTGTCCAAACCCGAAGAAATAAGGGAAAGAATACAATGATTTAGTTTAGGTTCTTTAGAGAAAGTGTATTGGGATTCATGGAAGACATCATTAAGCCATTTTTAATGCGTAACTCAGCACGAAAACCAAGAGTGAAAAAGGAGGATATAAACATGAAATTAGGCAATGGGAACATCTCTCTCTCCAATCTCGCCCATCTGGGCATTGTGGTCAAAGATGCTGAAAAGACTACCGAACTAATATCTTCGATATGGAACATCGGCACACCAGAAGTCTTTGTTTATTCACCCACTAATGAACTAGTTGATAGAAGACCATTTGCCGGAAAGCCATTTACAATGAAGGTTGTATTTATTAAGTTCGGGACCCTAATGATTGAGTTAATTCAGCCTTTAGACCAAGATTCACTATATTACGATTTCATCAAGAATAAAGGGGAGGGGATACACCACATAGCTTGGGGGGTATCTAATTATGATGAGATGGTGTCAATATTTAAGACACAAGGCCATAAGATGTTAATCGAAGCCACTTACAAAGGAGAGCGCTGGTGCTATTTTGATGTCAATCCAAGTGGTATGGTGCTGGAATTTCGGGAAGAGTATAGAAAAGTGTAAAAGAACATATACCGACTTGCGAACACTACAACATCCATAGAATTTACCCTGTTTTTGGACTTTCATAGAAGTCAGCCCACTACTTTCGGGCCGGAATGCGACGCCTCCCCAAGGGCAAGATATAATAGAACCAAAGCGGGATAATTCATTGCTAAGGAGACCCAAAGTCTGCGATTGAAAACTATTTGGTAGTATAACATTGGGATGACATTTCTCCGGGGTGGTGAAGTTTCATAATAGAATAGGGAGTATGACGTGCCCCCCAAAAAAGGAGTCCAACTATAATGTTAGTCTAGAAGGACAGAAGGGGGCGATAAATGGTCAGAAAGGGCTTCACTGCGGAGCGGAGCGGAGCAGCTCAGATCAGACAACCGGCCTGAGTTTACCGCACGGGTGATACGCAGATGGCTGAATCGTCTCGGGGTGAAGACCTTATTGATAGAACCGGGGAGTCCCCGGGAGAACGGGTATATAGAGTCATTCAATGGCAAGCTGAGAGACGAATTACTCAATCGTGAGACATTCTATACTCTGATTGAGGCGAAGATATTGATTGAGCAGTGGCGCAAGGAGTACAATCAGATACCTCCTCATAGCTCCCTGAACTATCGGCCACCTGCGCCTGAGACTAGAATACCACCAACACTAACTTAGGAAGTGGTATCCTTTACGGAGGCACATCACGACCTGTTAGAAAGTTGGTCCCTCTTTCAGGTAATTGAACGGGATGGAAAGGTTCTTCTCGGCGCAGGTGAGCTCACCATTAGCCACCCTTATCATCAGTTTGTAGATTTCTTGCCCGACCTGCTCAATAGATTTGTTTTCTTCAATGATAGTGCCGGCATTAACGTCTATATCGCCAGGCATATTCTTGAACGTGGTAGAGTTGCTGCAGACCTTGATTACAGGAACTGCCGGGAACCCTGCCGGAGTCCCCCGCCCCGTAGTAAACAGTATTATGTGGGCACCACCCGCGGCAAGTCCCGCCATCGAGTCGATGTCATAGCCAGGCGTGTCCATAATCACCAACCCGTGTTGCACAGGTCGACAGGCATAGCCTACGATTTCATTGATAGGCGTCGTGCCTCCCTTTTCGATGCAGCCGAGTGATTTCTCGGTGATGGACGAAAGCCCGCCTTCTATGTTACCCGGCGTTATCACCATTCCAGCCCATTCGCCAAGAGCGTGGCGTACCTTCTTTTCCTGGTTATTGACAAGTTTCTCAATCTGTTCACCCAGTTCAGGCGTGGCTGCCCTCCGTCTAAGTATGTGCGCCGTGCCGATCATCTCAGTAGTTTCGGCGAGGATAGTGGTTGCGCCTGCTTCAACAAGAAGGTCAGCGGCCGCGCCGACAGCCGGGTTAGCGCTAATCCCGGAAAAAGCATCCGAACCGCCACACTCCAGCCCCACCACCAGTTTCGTAATAGGAACAGGCACTCTTTTCTGTCCCCGGGCCAGTGACAGGAAACGCCCGGCCAGTTCGATACCTCTCTTTGTGGTGGCGGCACTTCCACCATCTCGCTGAATAACAAGACATTCAACAGTTTTTCCCTTGATGGAGTTTGCCAGGTGTTCTGCTCCCAAACCTTCACATCCCAACCCGATAACTAGTACTGCGGCGACGTTCGGATTGTTCGCAATTCCCGCCAGAGTGCGTAGCATAACCACAGTATCATGTCCAGAAGAACCACAGCCGTAGCCATTGATTACGGGTACTACTTCCGGGAGGGCGCGGTTAATCGCCTGCGCAACCCCACTGGCGCAGTTTACCGAACAAATGACCAGGACATGATTCCTGATTCCATAACCACCATGTTCGCGCGCATATCCATTGAACTCCATGCACACCTCCTGACTATTATACGGTCATATCACTCGGAACAGGGCGGGTGTTGTGGACGTGTACCCATTCACCGCGGTTTATTGTTCGAGTTGCCTCTACGATAGGCTCGCCGTAGCGATAGACCTTTTCGCCTGCGGCAATACTTTCCAGGGCTATTTTATGTCCCGCCTGTATATCTTCCATCACCTCGAAGATCTTCTGATTCTCCACTATTGCCATATCACCTTTTTTTAGAGCCTGTAGCGCAATGATAACATTGTCGGCTAGGTTTGTCCTCAAAGCGTTGTTTGTCATGCTCACCTCCGACTTTCTACTTTCCGGGGACACCATACTCATTTCCTATGCTCCATTTTACACTTCGTGCACCATTCCCACATCAGATCTATATATACCTTATGATCTTCGTCTCTGAAAAATACCTGTTGCCTGCGATTTCCACTCTGGGTTACAGCCTAGTCTATCTGAATTGGAGCACCACTGCAAAAGGCTAGTGTCTTACAATACAATATGAGCATGGAGAGGGTATTGATTTCTAAGATGAGGTGAGCCCGAGAGATTAAGGCAACTCGTTTATGATTGGGACATGCAACTAACCATGAACGGCGGGAAATTACATACGGTAGAACAAGCAAGGCAATCTCTGGAGGGGAGTGAGGTGGTAGAGTTCAGAGGGCTAACGACCAAGGAGAAATACTACTGGATAGAGCAGGTGCTGATAAGATTCAAATAGCAGCTTCCCAAGAGAGATGAGAAAGGAGTAATACAGTTTTTTGTGGAGCATGAAGATATAACAGCACAAACAGGAGTGAACTGCTCTTTTGCTCGTCTGTATGCCTCATGGCAGAGCAGAAAGGAACAAACGCACACATTAACGGGCTTGTCAGGAGGCGTTGTCAAAGGCAACTGACTTTGGTAAAATCCCAGATGAGCTGATTACTCGAATAGAGTGTCTGCTGATAAACAATCGCCCAATGAAGTAGCCCGGGGTTTAGAACGCCATTTGAAGTCGCTTCTAAGGCGGTTGCACTTCGATGTTGAATGTGGGCATGCTACTAATTAGCTCAAAGCGAAAAAGGAGGACAAGATGAATAAATCAAGTGGTTCAGCCAACAGCACAGAAATTAAACATGCTCAACGGAGATTGGAGCAAGTTCTCACCGCGAAGCGACAGCGAGACCAGTGGGATATCCGGACGGAATTAGCTCCTAAGGCCGCTGAACAGCTGGGACGTGATGGATTTCAAATCGAAAGAAAGAGTAACACCTCTCTGTTGGTCAAAGGGGCAGAAAGGTCCGGGGTAGCTAACAGCTTATACTATCTGGCGACCTGCTTTCGCTCGGGACGGCATCTTCCAGGTGTGGGAGAAACTCTTACCAGCAAGCCCCGCTTTAATCGCCGTGGTATGACTCTGGGGGCTTTTGCTCCATTGAGGCTGAGAGACCTGTCTCTGGATATTTTTACTCTTGAACAATACAAGGAGTATCTGGAGTTTATTCGAGAATTGGGGGGTAACCATGTGCTGCTTATGCCTGGGCCTCACCAGTGGTTCCACCCTGACCATCCTTCAACCATTGTGAACCGACGGACATGGGAGACTTTGAAAGAAGCGCTCGCCTATGCCAAAGAGCTGGGGATGTCTACTGCGGTGAATGTTCCCTATAACTGGCTGCCTACGGAACACTCCTTGTGTCATCCCGAAGAACTGGTGAGAAACGTTATGGGATTTGCATCTGTGTCCTGGGACAAGGCAAGAGAGAGCATCCGGCGGTATCATGACTACTTCTACCGCCATTTCCAGGCTGACGAAATGGTGATTATGAGCTTTGATGGAGGAGGAACTACGCTTGACCGATTTATTGAGGAGCCCAATCAGATACTCGAGGAGGCGTTTGAAGAAGCTGCTCATGCCTTTCGCTCTGCAGTGCCAAAGGGTATCATAACCTGGTGGGCATTTGGTGCCAGCCACTTCCAGACTGCGGCAAAAGCACTAGGCTATAACATGCAACTGGATATGGGGGAATTGATGTGTTCGCTGCCAGAAAATACACGCTTTATGGAAGCATCAACTAATGTGTGGCGGAAGAGAATGCCCGATGCACCTGAGTACTTGAGCATGGCCTCAGAAGCAGAGCTGCCGGTGGATAACTTCTTCTTTATCATGGACCCGGAAGGAGCATCTGAAGCCGCTTGCTCTACGCTACCGTATCCGAAGCTCGGTGCTATACAGGACGAGATGCGTTATACCGCTGAACACCTGTCGGTCGATGGAGTACTTGGCTATAGGATGTGTCCTCCTATTCAGCTCATCGGAGATTATGCTTTCTTTCGGTGGGCATGGGACCCAACCCTGGACAGCTCGGAGATTGTAGATGAAGTAGCCAGATACATGAATCGCGCTGGGGAAGGGGCAGGTGATATAGCCCATGCCATCAGATTGCTGGAAGAGTTCTGGAACTCTTGTGACTTAGGCAAGCTTGATGAATGCTGTGGAATTTTGGACACTCCAGGTGTGTGCTCTGCAACTACTTTGACCAACCTTCGTGAGGGAGTTGCCGCTCTCAGGATTGTAGCTAGAGCCGCATTTGAAACCGATCCCGACTCTGAGGAAAGAGGGCATAGGGTTCAGAAGCTTATGGAGACGATGCGTGAAATGCCTGTTTATAGGGGATATGTGAGTGATGAGACATGGGACGGCAGAGCACTCGATTTCTTGGCATTTAAGAGTGGGGCATGGATGAAATACCTGCGTTCGCTCAAGGAGGGCCAGTCTATCTTGCAGAGTTTCCTGGCAGCTCTTGGAATGGGGTGAACTCCTGAAGCCGGGCATGTCAGGTTAGGAGTATCAGGAAGGCTTGGCAGGGACAGGGTATGGATGAACGGCGGGTGCCTGAGTGAGGTATCCCGACAGGATTCTGATGTGATGCCAGCTGTGAAAGCAGTAAAGAGACGCTATTCAGCACTTGTTTACTGCCCACCCAGTGAATTCTAGGAGGTAGTGTTGAATCGAGAAACTAATGAGACACCCTGCCAGGCTCTCTTGACCCTACCTGTCCAATCATAAGAGTGCACTCCAAATAACTTAACACTTCCTCGAAACTAGATTCCCTTTTTCTGAGAAATTTACAGAGAAGCTCTGGGTTCTAATAAACTCTCCTCAGTTCCAGTCTTTTTCAAAAACTCGTAGTAGCGTTTATGCAAATCCTTTACTACTGAATTATTGTCACTGGCAACATTTTTCGCCTGGAAAGGATCAGATTTTATGTCATAAAGCTCTATTGGCGCATTTTCCCATGTATAGAGAAGAGTCCATCTATCAGTAACGATAGTAGCAGGGAGGAAATGTTTTAGCTCACGCTCTTTGCCATCTACAGCTCGGGTAACCGCACCCGGATTCTGTAACGGCATTGTGGACACTACAAATTCTTGATGAGTATCTTTTTCTCCCTTAATTACTGGCAAAAAGGAGCTG